>JAABUS010003033.1_pt1 | contig 28886 bp, 22 predicted proteins | sample 5560161 | NCBI WGS metagenome assembly JAABUS01 (sample SAMN10711885, study PRJNA513376) | rock metagenome | isolation source: Antarctica rocks | place: Antarctica: Victoria Land, Trio Nunatak nord | collected 2016-01-04
GATCCAGCCCGCGGGTCAACTCCCGGAATACGCCGGCGGTGGCCATCCGCAGCAGATGCTCCAGCAGCTCCGCCTCGCGTCCTTCTTCGCCCATCTCGAATTCCAGCTTGCCGCGCAGGGTGGCCAGAACCGGCGCCAGATCCCCGATCCTGGCCACCGGATCGTCCTCACCCGCAAGAGCGCCCCGGCGCAGGGCGGCAGCACCGATCGCCTCGGCGGCGGCGACCGAGAACCGGGCGGAAACGCCGGAACGCTGGTCGATCGAGGTCGATCCGCGCAGCTCCTGCGTCAGCCGGGCGATCACCTGGAGCAGATGCGCGGGGACCTCGGCGACCAGCCCGGCCTCCTGCCGGATCAGGGCCACATCCGCGGCGGCGTCGGCCGGGTAGTGGGTGCGGATCTCGGCACCGAACCTGTCCTTGAGCGGGGTGATGATCCGGCCCCTGTTCGTGTAGTCCTCAGGGTTGGCCGAGGCGACCATCAACAGGTCCAGCGGCAACCTCAGGGCGTAGCCGCGGATCTGGATGTCGCGTTCCTCCAGCACGTTGAACAGCCCCACCTGGATCCGCTCGGCGAGGTCGGGAAGCTCGTTGATGCCGAAGATGCCGCGGTTTCCGCGCGGCAGCAGTCCGTAGTGCACGGTCTCCGGATCGCCGAGATGACGGCCCTGGGCAATCCGGGTCGGATCGACGTCACCGATCAGGTCGCCGACACTGGTGTCCGGGGTGGCCAGCTTCTCCGAGTACCGGCGGCTGCGGTGCAGCCAGCCGACCGGCAGCTGGTCGCCCAGCTCCTGTGCGCTGGTCTGCGAGCCGACGGTGATCGGATGGAACGGGTGCTCGTTGAGTTCGGAACCCTCGATCACCGGCGTCCATTCGTCGAGCAGCCCGGCGAGGGTACGCATCAACCGGGTCTTGCCCTGCCCCCGTTCACCCAGCAGCACGAAGTCGTGGCCGGCCAGCACGGCCCGTTCCACCTCCGGCACCACCGTGTCGTCCAGCCCGACCATCCCCGGGAGGGACGGCCGACCCGAGCGCAGCCGGTCGACGAGGTTCTGGCGAAGTTCCTGCTTGACGGTGCGGTAGCGATGACGGGCGGCTCGCAGCTGACCGACGGTGGCGATGTCGGGTGCGGCACTATCAATGGTGGATGACGTCACCCTGTCCAGCGTAGGCCGGACCGAGTGAGCGACAAGGTCAATTGCGCTGCGGACGAACACCCACCGCGGCCAAGAGGCTGCCGGCGGTGGTCGCCGGGGGCCGGAGTTGGCAGGGGACCGGCCCAGGGAGCCCGCGGGGCCAGGCGTAGGAAGTACCGCAGGATCATCCATTGACTTGGCAACTCACCAGAAGCGGGGTTCAGATGACAAGGATCGCCGTCACCGGAGGCAGCGGGAAACTGGGTCGCGCGGTTGTCGCCGATCTGTTGCAGAACGGGTACCAGGTGGTGAACATAGACCGGGTGGGTTCGCCCGGATCGGATGCGGTGCACGTCAGGGTGGACCTCACCGACTACGGGCAGACATTCGAGGCGCTACATGCCGTCGACGACCGATACGACCACATCGATGCGGTGGTGCACCTGGCGGCGATCCCTGCCCCCGGTCTGACCACCGATTCGGCGACGTTCGACAACAACATCGTCAGCACCTACCACGTCTTCTCGGCCGCGAAGGCGGCCGGCATCACACGCGTGGTGTGGGCCTCCAGCGAGACGGTTCTGGGTCTGCCGATGAGTCCGGAGCACCCGCCGCCATATCTCCCGGTCGACGAGGAATACCACCCGCGCCCCGAGTCGTCCTATTCACTGGCCAAGACGCTGGAGGAGGAGATGGCGCTGCAGTTCTGCCGCCGGGATCCGCAGCTGACGATGATCGGACTGCGCTTCTCGAACGTGATGTCACCCGAGGACTACCAGGAGTTTCCTGCCTTCGATACCGATCCCGCCCTGCGGCAATGGAACGTCTGGGGTTACATCGACGCGCGGGACGGGGCGCAGGCCGTGCGGCTCGGGTTGCGGGCCGAGCTGACCGGCCGGCACGTCTTCATCATCGCCAACGCGGACACCGTGATGTCCCGATCCAGCGCCTCGCTGGCCGCCGACGTGTTCCCTGACCTGCAGGTCCGCAAGGAGCTGGGTGAACACGAGACGCTGCTCTCGATCGACAAGGCCCGCCGGCTGCTCGGCTACTCGCCCGGGTTCGGTTGGCGGCACCAGACCACGGACAGCAGCACATGACGGTGACGCCCACCCCGACGGACAAGTTCAGTTTCGGTCTGTGGACCGTCGGCTGGCAGGCCAGGGACCAGTTCGGCGACGGCACCCGGCCTGCCATCGATCCGAGGGAGGCGGTCCACCGGCTGGCCGAACTCGGGGCATACGGGGTCACCTTCCACGATGACGACCTGATCCCGTTCGGCTCCGACGATGCGACGAGGACGGCGATCATCTTCGGGTTCACGTCCGCGCTGGCGGAAACCGGGATGCGGGTGCCGATGATCACCACGAACACCTTCACCCACCCGATCTTCAAGGACGGCGCCTTCACCTCCAACGACCGCGAGGTTCGCCGGTTCGGGCTGCGCAAGGTCATTCGCAATGTCGATCTGGCCGCCGAGCTCGGCGCCGAGACGTTCGTCATGTGGGGCGGCCGCGAGGGCGCGGAATACGACGGGGCGAAGGACTTGAAAGCCGCGTTGGACCGCTACGCCGAGGGCATCGACACGGTGGCCGGTTACATCAAGGACCGGGATTACCGCCTGCGCATCGCGATCGAACCCAAGCCCAACGAGCCGCGCGGCGACATCCTGCTGCCGACCGTCGGGCATGCGCTGGCATTCATCGCCTCCCTTGACCATGCTGACATCGTCGGTGTCAACCCCGAGGTGGGGCACGAGCAGATGGCCGGCCTCAACTACACCTCGGCGATCGCCCAGGCGTTGTGGGCCGGCAAGCTGTTCCATCTCGACCTGAACGGCCAACGCTCGATCAAATACGACCAGGATCTGTGCTTCGGCCACGGGGACCTGCTCTCCGCGTTCTTCACCGTCGATCTGCTGGAGAACGGATTCCCGTCGGGAGGGCCGCGTTATGACGGCCCACGGCACTTCGACTACAAGCCGTCGCGCACCGAGGACGTGAGGGGTGTCTGGGACTCCGCCGCCGCGAACATGTCCACCTACCTTCTGCTCAGGGAAGCGGCGTTCGGCTACCGGTCCGACCCCGAGGTGCAGCACGCCATGGCGTCCTCCGGGGTGTTCTCGCTGGCACAGCCGACGCTCGCGGAGGACGAAACCCTCGCCTCGCTGCTGGCGGACCGGTCGACGTTCGAGGAGTTCGACGCCGACCGGAAGTCCGAGGCTGGGTACGGCTTCGTGCGACTCAATCAGCTCGCCATCGAGCATGTGCTGGGGGTGAGGTGAACCAGTCGGCGCCCGGTCGGTTCCCCCGCGGTCAGTGTGCTGGCCGGAGCCGCGGTGCAGTGGAGGGCGAGGCGTCGTTGTCGACGGCGGGAAGATCCGGGCGGGCCGCTTCTCCGCGCAGGCCGGCGACGTCGATGTCCGGCGAATCGACGACCACCACGGCGGAGCCGTAGCTCGCGCGGTGAACACCGCCCCACACGATCTGGCAGTCGCGCACCACCACCTGATCGGCCCGCTCGACGTGGATGCCGGGCACTACGGCAGGGTGCGGACCGCCGCCGGCCCCCGGACGCAGATCGCGCCGACCCGGCCGATCGGTGTGCCGGGTCAGTTCCACCCTGACGCCGTCGAGTAGCACGTTGTCGATCAGTCCCGGCCGGTGGGCATAGATCACCACCCCACCCTCTCCGCGAGCCAGGATGTTGCGGAAGCGAATGTTCCGTATCCGGCCGACTTCGGCGTGCCACGGAGCCGCCCGGACGAAGATCGGCTCCCCGCTGCCCCACCATTCTTCCGAGTACAGCTGGGTTTCGACGATCATGTCGGAGAACAGCACATTCTCGATGACTCCACCGGATCCGGTGCCGGCGCTCACCGACAGGCCGCGGTGACTGCGCCGGACGACGCACGAGGAAAAGACCACGTTGCGGATCGGGGCGGACACATCGACCCCGACGACCAGTGCGCTGGATCGAGAGGAGATGATGCAGCCGGTAACGGTGACGTCCTCGCACGGCCCGTACTCCGGCCATTCGTCGCAGGTCTTCAGCGAGATGCCGTCGTCGCCGGTGTCGATGTCGCAGTCACTGATCCGGACCCGGCGACAGCGGTCGATGTCGATTCCGTCGCTGTTGGGCATCCGGACGTCGGCGCGGATCCGCAGCCCATGAATCAGCACATCCTGACATCCGATCAGCCGCAGCGTCCACAGTGCGCTGTCCCGCAACGTCACGTCGCGGACGGTGATGTTGTTGCAGCCCAACAGGAATGCCAAGAACGGACGCTCGTTCGAGAGAACCAGGATGTCGTCGCGTTGTCCGGCGCCGCGGGCCGCGAAGGCCGCGCCGGCGCCATCGATGACCCCTCCACCGGTGATGGAGATATCGGCGGCATCGCGGGCCGTGAGCAACGCGGCGCTGGTGTCGCTGCTTTCGGTGACGATTCCGGCAGAGAGCGCGCCGACCTTGAAGCGGGCGGTGTAGTGCGCCCAGTGCGGGCTGCCCTGCAGCACGGCGCCACGTTCGACGTGCAGTTCGACCTGCGAGCGGAGCTCGATAGAACCGATCAGGAAGGTCCGGCCGGCCGGCACCGTCACGGTGCCTCCGCCGTCCGCATGGGCGGCGTCGATGGCTGCTTGGACCGCGGCGGTGTCCAGGGTGACGCCATCCCCGACCGCGCCGTACCGGGTGATGTCGTGCTCCGCCATCAGTGCTGCCGCGGGCGATCGCTGGGGCCGGTCACGGGGTCGTCACCCCGACCGGGACGGCCGCCGCGGCCGGATGCATCAGCTGGTTGGCCGAGCGCAGCACCGTCGGCGCGGTGAGTTCTTGCGGATCGATGGAGGCTTGGGTCCGCACCACGAACTGCACCCGGTCACCCGGAAGCATGGTGACCAGCATGTGGTCGACCTCCGCGTCCGGGTCCAGCCGATCCACCAACAGGGCCAGATCCCGCACCATGCTGCGCGCCGTGATGGTGAGCCGGTAACCGCCGTCCTGCACGTCGACGGTGGTGTCCAGGTCGGCCGGCGGGAGCGCGGAGTCGATGTCCTCGGCGAAATGCCACCAGGCGCGATCCTGGCCCGTTTCGGCGAGCACGATCTCACGTGTGGGATCCCGCGGGGTGGCCACATCGGCCGGTACGCCGAGGGTGACCGCAGCGCGCGGCCCCACCTCGAACGGGATGCTGGTCTCGGCCACCGTCACGCCGTCGAACGACCGGCGGCTGAGTTCCAGCGTCGCCTTCCATTGCAGGCCCGAATCGTTGACGATGATTGCGGCCAGCCCTTCCTCGCGGGGCTGCAGGGTGATCAATCGGTCGCGAAAGCTGCGGCGCAGGGCGTACCACATCGGCTTGCGGCGCCCGTCTCCGTCCACGGCGGACCAAGAGGTGACCGGCCAGCAGTCGTTGAACTGCCAGACGATCGCACCCGTGCAGAGCGGCATCAGCGATCGGAAGTGCTCAAGCCCGAAGGCGACCGCCCGAGCCTGATTCAGCGAGGTCGCCCAGTGCCAGTCCTGGATCGAGGTCGGCTGCGGCAGGTGAGAGTGCAAGCCTCGGGCGAGCTTGCCGTTGCCGTCCTGGGCCTTCTGGTGGGCCAGCATTCCTGGGCTGTCAGCGGCCAGTGGCTCGTCGTGGACGGCTCGGGTCAGGGTGGCCCAGCTGGGCGGTCCCTGGAAACCGAACTCGGCGCAGAAGCGCGGCGTGTACCCGCGGTAGGCGGTGTAGTCGAGCTGGTTCCAGACATCCCAGATGTGCACGGTGCCGTGAGCCGGGTCGTTGGGGTGCTGGCCGCTGGCCGGCGACCACGGGCTGCCGGGGCTGTACGGCGTTGCGGGATCAAGCTCCGCGACGATCGCCGGCAACACGTCGAAGTAGTAGCCGGCTCCCCACGAACGGCCGGCCAATGGCTGCTCCCAGCCCCAGTCCTGATAACCCCAGAGGGTCTCGTTGCCGCCGTTCCACAGGGCCAGGCTCGGGTGCGAACTGATCCGGGTCACCGCCGCCCGCGCCTCCGCGATCACCTCGCCCCGCAGCGGTTCCTCCTCCGCGTAGGCGGCGCAGGCGAACGGGAAGTCCTGCCAGACCAGCAGTCCCAGCTCGTCGCAGGTGTCGTAGAAGTCCTCGCTCTCGTAGATGCCGCCGCCCCAGACCCGCACCAGGTTCGCCTGAGCATCGCGCGCCTGGGTCAGCCGCCGGGCGTACCGCTCCCTGGTGATCCGGGAGGGGAAGCAGTCGTCAGGGATCCAGTTCACCCCGCGGGCGAATACCGGTGTGCCGTTGACGACGAGGGTGAATGCGGTTCCGTGCTCGTCCGGTCGGGTGTCCAGTTCGACGGTGCGGAATCCCACCCGCTTCTCCCGATGATCCAGCACTCCCCCGGCTGAGCAGAGGGTCACGGCGACCGGGTACATCGGCTGGTCCCCGTAGCCCTGCGGCCACCACCTCGCGACATCGGGGACGCCGGACGACGCCACGACGACAGAGGTCTGCCCGGCGCCGATCACCGTCTCGGTGTGGCTGCCGGACAGCTCGACCCGGACCGTCAACGGCCCGTTGTCGTGACCGGCGGCCCGCTGCACCTCGACGTGGGTGTTCAGCACTCCGGTCGAGCCGTCGACGGTGGCCATCGGGCGGACTTCCGCGATCCGCGCGCCCCTCCACGACTCGATCGACAGCGGCCGCCAGATTCCGGCGGTGACCAGATCCGGCCCCCAGTCCCAGCCGTAGTTGCAGGCCATCTTGCGGATGGCGTTGAACGGGTGGGCGCTGACGTACGGCCGGGGCCCCTGCTCGTCGCTCATCCGTTCGGCCGCGGTCAAGCCGGCCGCGAATGTCACGCTCAGCTCGTTGGGTCCCGCTCGCAGCAGCCGGGTCACCGGGAACCGATAGGGGCGGTGCATGTTCTGGGTCCGCGCCACGGTGACGCCGTTGAGCTCCACCGTGGCCACTGTGTCCAGGCCCAGCGCTACCAGGTCGATCTGGTCGTCGTCGTCGACCGCTGTCTCGTCCCAGTGGAAGCTGGTCCGGTAACGCCAGTCGACCCGCCCTATCCACCCGAGGGCGGCCTCGTTACTGTCCAGGTAGGGATCGGGTATCAGGCCGGCGGCCAGCAGATCGGTGTGCACGCAGCCGGGCACGGTGGCGGGGATGTGGATGTCGGCGATCTCGGCCGGGATCTGTCCGGCGACCGCACACACGGTCCATCCGTCGCTCAGCGAGACGTGCACGGGTTTCTGCCTCCGGATATCGATGTGTGGTGAACAGCCTTGCCGCGTCTATCGGTCAGCTGCTGTCCGCCATCTTCTTGGCGTGCGCGCTCAGCAGCTTCGCGGTGCTGTTGCTCGGGTTGCTGTCGTCGTTGTCCCAGAAGATCCGGAAACCGTCGTAGTCCGGGTAGTACGAGCCGTCATCCACCCGCGAAGTCAGCAGCCAGAACTGATCTCCGGCGCCGCGGGCTTCGACAGCACGGGTCCAGGCCGCGTAGCCGGCATCCCGGGCGGCCGCGTCCGGGATGCCCTGGCCGGCATTGATCTGCAGCCCGTACTCCTCGACCACCACCGGCTTGCGCAGTCGGACTCCGTCATCGAGGTGGTCCTCGATCCACTTCGTCCCCCACGCCACCGGGTCGATTCCGGGCTTGGAATCCGGTGTCTCGCCCCACGAACCGGGGTACAGGTGCACGGTCCCGTAGTCCACGTGAGGCAGAGCCGTGAGTTTCTTCCACTGGTTGCCCTCGTAGTTCGAGTACGGGTAGTCGGCATTTCGGCCGTCGCCGTAGAAGCCCTCGTCCCCGACGGCGACCAGCTGACGGGGCGCCAGCGACTTCACGTAGGCGCTCATCTCGCCGGCCCAGGCCAGCACCTGGGCACCGCTCTTGTCGCTGCGGTTCCGCGGTTCGTTCGCGAGCTCGAAGGTCATGATCGCCGGGTCTTCGTTGTACCGGAGACCGGTGTATCGGTTGCGCCGCCGGATGACGTGCTTGGCGTAGGCCCTGTAACAGCTCCGGATCGCCTTGTTCGTGTAGAACTGGTCGTGATTCACAGCGGTGCTCTCGGCGTCATTCGGCAAGCCGAGGAACCAGCTCACGTACTGCCCCATTCCGCCGTAGGCGGACCAGTTGTTGGTCAAGGTCAGCACCAGCCGCAGCCCGAGCTGGCCGGCCTTGAAGACGGCGTAGTCCAAGCTGTCGAAAGCATCCTCGTCGTAGGAGTAGGGATGCGGCTGGAGGGGATGATCACCGTTCTGGCCGTCGGCGAATGCCCAGGCGCGCACCACGGCCAGGGACATCGCGGCGGCATCGTTGAGTGCCGCGTCGATCATGTAATGCGACTGCTGGTGCAGGTAGTAGGTGTTGGTGCCGCCGAACCGGAACGCCCTGCCGTTGACGGCGAACTCACCGCGCCTGGTGGTGACGAACGACATCGGACGGTGCTGCCGACCGCCAGCACCGGACGGGGAAGGCGCCGCTGTCGCAGCTGCCGTTCCCGGTAACGCGGTGGCGGCAGCGGCGGCTCCCACCCCGGCGGCGCCGATCAGGAAGTGGCGCCGGCTGGCGAGTCTTGGCGCTCTGGTCGGGTTCGGATCGGTCATCAGGTACCTCTCGGGTCGGGATCGAAGCCACGGCGAGCACCGGGCCAGGGGGACGGCAGCGGATGAATTCCAGATCGCCGTGGACGGCTGCCGACCCGGCCGTGTGCGGGATGATGGCCGTCTGGCCCCGCTCGAACGGGAACTCCTCGCCGCCGGCGAAGCGGATCGACCCAGAGCCGCGGGTGCCGATCAGCACAGCCACCGATGGGTCGAGCAGGGCACCGGCCCGGATCCGCTCGGCCCGGAAGAACGGGTCGGCGCCGGTCGGCATCAGTCGGGCGATCGCGGAACCATCGTCGGCGGGGCCCCACAGCCGGGCCAACCGATCGGTACTCCACTCCGACCTGTCCACGCACTGCAGGGCCAGTGGATAGCCGAGGCCGAGATGCCCGTCGACCGCCCCGTCGAGATCGAAGCCCTTCCATTCGAGCACCACCGAGAAATCGGTCGGTTCCTGCAATTCGGCGATCAGCACGCCGGCCCCGATAGCGTGCGGTATTCCGGCCGGCACCAGAATGGCGTCGCCGGCGGCGATCGGCACCGCGTTGAGTGCGCCGAGCATTGCCTCGACATCCTGACCGGCCACCCAGTCCTGCATGGTGTCGCTGTCGACGTGGTGGCGGAAACCAAGAAACGCCAATGGTTCCGGGTTCTCGGTGGCCAGGACGATCCACGCCTCCGTCTTGCCGTGCCGGCAGCCCAGGTGCCTGGTGGCGAACTCCCGGTCCGGATGGGCATGCACGATCAGTCGCTGACCGGCATCGATGAGCTTGACCAGCAGATCGAACTCGCCCCCTGCCACGTCGAGGTGTTCCGACCCGAGCCAGCCGATCGGGTCCTGGGCAATGGCATCTCGCAGCAGCCGCCCGTCTGGCAGCTCCGACAGCCCCTGCCGGGCGGCGCCGAATCTGGTGGTGGTGGACGCGATCCAGTCCTCGGGCATGTCGGTGGCGGTAGGTGGTTGACCGTGCAGCCGCTGGATGCCCCCACCACCCCGGTAGAAGTGCCGGAACTGGTTGGGGCCCAGTATCATCGGTGCGCAGCTGCGGACATACTCGACGGCAGTCACTTGACCGCCCCGGAGGTGAACCCGTTGTAGATGAATCGTTGCAGCACCAGGAAGATGATCAACGTGGGGACGGTGACCAGGATCGCTCCGGCGGAGATGTCCTCCCAGTGCGCACCGAACGGACCCTTGAACCGGAACAGCGCCGTCGACATGGTGCCGAGGTTCGCCGACGGCATGTACAGGAACGGGATGTAGAAATCGTTGTAGGTGGTGATGCCCTTGATGATCACCACGGTCGCAATCGCCGGCTTCAGCAACGGAAGGATGATCCGGCGGTAGATGGTGAACGAGTTGGCGCCGTCGATCCGGGCCGATTCGTCGAGCGAGATCGGAATGCCCCGCATGAACTGCAGGAAGATATAGATCGAGACGATATCGGTGCCTGTGTACAGCACGATGGCCGACCAGCGGCTGTCGAACAGCCCCAGGAAGTCGATGATCTGGAATGTCGCGACCTGGGTGGTGACCCCTGGAACCAGCGCTGCCAACAGGAAAAGAGCGACCACGAGCTTCTTGAACCGGAAGCTGAACCGGTCGATCGCGTAGGCCGTCATCGAGCCGATCAGCACCGTGCCGGTGATCGAGACGACCAGGATGATCGCGGTGTTCTTCATGGCGTTCAGCAGTTGGCCGTCATTGAACGCGGTGACGTAATTGTCCAAGTTGAGCCAGTTGCCCGGGAGATCCAGCGCACCGCCGCTGGTGGCTTCCGGTGAGGTCTTGAGCGAGGTCAGCACCACCACGAGCAGCGGCATCAGCATGACCACCGCTCCGAGGACGAGCGAGAGGTACTTCAGCGCGATTGCGGTCCTGGCCCGCACCGGGTGCTCCACCGTTGCCGGCAGGCGCGGGCCGGCCGGGGCGGAGGTCGGGGGGCGCTCGATGGTCGTCATACCAGATCGGCCCCTTCGTCGGGCACCAGCCGTCGCTGCAACCAGGTCAGCAGCAGGATGATGACCAGCAGCACCACCGCCGCGGCCGAGGCGAGACCGACCTTGTTGAACACGAAAGCCTGTTGGACCGTCTGGATGACGAACGTCTTACTGCCGTTGGCGCCTCCGGTCATGATGTAGGGGATCTCGAACACCGACAGCGAACCGGAGATCGCCAGGATGGAACTCAGGCTCAGAATGGGCCGGATACCCGGAACGATGATGTGCCGGAACTGCTGCCACCGGCTGGCTCCGTCGATCTCCGCGGCCTCGTAGAGCGGCGCCGGAATGGACTGTATCGCGCCGAGGAACAGTACGAAGTTCAGTCCCAGATAGCGCCAGAGGGAGGTGCCGGTCAAGGATAGGTTCACCAGATTCGGATCTCCCAGCCAGAAGTGCTGACCCACCCCGAACAAGCCGAGCACCGAGTCGAAGGTGCCGCCGGGCTTGAAGAAGTACAGGAAGATGAAGCCGATTGCGACGCCGTTGATCAGGTAGGGGAAGAACAGTATGCCCTTGAACAGATTCCGGAACTTGACGCTGAAGCTCAGGATGGTGGCAAAGTAGAGAGCCAGGGCTATCTGGACCACCGATCCGGCGAGGTAGTACAGGCTGACCAGGAAGACCCGGAACAACTCCGGTCGGGTGAACAGCTGGACGTAGTTGTCGATCCCGACGAACGGTTGCTCAGGACTGACCCCGTCCCACTTGGTGGTGCTGTAGTAGAACAGGTTCGCCACCGGGACGTAGGTGAACACCAGCAGGAATGCCAACGGCACCAGCAGGAACAGCCATGGGGTGAGCGTCGAGAAGCGGTTCACCGCGGCCGCCGGTCGCGGTGATTTCGGTTGCGCCAGAACCGGTTCGGTCTCGACCAGGCCGATCCTTGCCTCGGTCATGATCCCTCCTCTCGCGTGCGGCCGCTGGATGGGCGTCCGAAGGTTGTCATCCGCCGGCGTTGGCGATGCCCTCCGCCCACTTCTTGTTCCACTCGGCGAACAGAGAGGCCAGGTCGCCGCCGGCTGCGCCCCTGGCGACGTCGATCAGCTTCTGCATCGGGTCGGGGGCCGAGGCGATGCCGAGTTCGGCGGCACTGTCCACCTTCTTGATCGCGGCTGCCTTCTGCTGGGTGAGTTCGATGTAGGAGACGCCGAGATCGGTGTAATCGGCGAAGGAGTTGGGCAACTTCGCGCCCTTCTGCGCCGGGATCGAGCCCTGGTCCCGCGCGAATCCCGACTTGTCGGTGAACCAGTCGATCCAGGCCCGAGCCGCCTGTTGCTGGCTGGAGTGGACGTTGATCGCCTGGTTGTAGTCCGGTGAGGTCACCGAACAGAACTTGCCGTCCTTCTGCACCGGGAACGGCATGAAGCCGATGTCTGACGGTTCGGCCTTGGCCTTGGTGGCCGCCTCCTGCATCTGGGTGATGGCCCAGGATCCCAGCCACATGGTGGCCGCCTTGCCGGTGCCCAGCAGCGTCTTGGAGTTCTCCCAGTTGGTGGTGGTCGGGTCCGGCTCGGTGAGCTTGCCGTGCACCGCGTCGAACAGCACGGTCGAAATGGTGTACAGGTCCTTGCCTTGCGACCACGGCGCCGGATCGGTGGCCAGCTTGTCGGCGGCGGTCGGATCGCAGGTGGGCGAGCCCAAGGCACTGAACCAACCCTGCACCGGCCAGCCGTCGTGGTAGTTCGTGTAGTACGGAATGGCGCCGGTCTTGGACTTGATCGCCTGAAGGGCGGCCTGGAACTCCGCGGGAGTGGTCGGCCCCCGAGTGATTCCGGCCTGCTTCCAGATCTTCTTGTTGTAGACGAAGCCGTTGGCGTTGCCGAAGGTGGCCAGGCCGTAGACCTTGCCGTCGACGGTCGTGGTGTCGGTCCAGCTGTACTTGGTCGCGAGGTCGGCCGAGGTGCCGAGCGGGGAGAAGAACTTCGGGAAGTCGCTCAACACGATCGAGGGCGGGATCAGCAGGACATCGCCGTAGTTCTCGGTGTTCATCCTGACCTTCACCTCGCCGGCGTAATCGGTGATCGCCTGGAACTTCACCGTGACCTTCGGGTAGGTCTTGTTGAACTCGGCCGCGTATTTCTTCAGTGTGCCGTCCTTGTCCAGGTCGGTCCGATTGGTCAGCACCGTGATTTCGCCGGACACCTCGGCGGGGTTGCTCGGGGCCGAGGCCGCTGCGCCGCCGCTGGAGGTACTGCCACCGCCACCGCCACAACCCGCGAGTGCCAGCAGCAGGCCGGTGGCCAGCAGCGTCATCGTTCGTCTGGTCATCTGCACCATCTCCGTTGAGGGCGGGCGAGCAAGGCAGTTCGCCGTGGGCGACTTAAAGGCTTAAGCTCTCGGATACCCCGAGATTAGGGGTAAGAAGGTTGTGACGACAAGCACAACGGCCGGCGTTGATACCAACTCGTTATCTTCGTCGTCCACCCGGCAACCTCCCATCGCCCCGCGCGCCGCCGGGGACAGGCGCTGCGCTGGGCATACTGCAGACCATGAGCGCGCACTCGCCGAGCGGCCGGGCTGGTCGCGATGCGCCTCGCGGCCGGTCACCGCTGCTCCGCGACCGGCCGCCGGCACCGGACCGGCACCGGGACCGCCGATGGCAGCATGTCCACCCGACCACCCACCGGAAACGAGCAGCAGGTCGTGGATTCTGACAACGGCGCGGTGAAACGCCCCACCATCGCGGACATCGCGAAACGCGCAGGGGTGTCCATCGGTGCGGTCTCCTACGCACTGAACGGTCTGCCAGGGGTGTCATCGCAGACCCGGCAGCGCATCCTGGACCTTGCCGACGAGATCGGCTGGCGGCCGAACATCTCCGCCAGGGCCCTGTCGGTCTCCCGCGCCCACGCGATCGGTCTGGTGATCGCCCGCACCACCCGCACGCTCGGCGTCGAGCCGTTCTTCATGCGGTTCATCGCCGGCCTGGAGGCCGAGCTGTCAGCAGCCAGGACGGCGCTGCTGCTGCAGGTGGTCCAGGATCACCCGACGGCGAACGAGGCCATCAGGCTCTGGTGGGCGGAACGACGCATCGACGGGCTTATCGTCACCGATCTGTGGCGGGACGACGAGCGGATCCCACTGATCGAACAGCTGAAGATACCGGCCGTGCTGGTCGGCCGGCCGCGCACCGACAGCTCCGCCCCCGCGGTGTGGAGCGACGACGGAGATGCCGTCGTGGCCGCCGTCGACCACCTCATCCAGCTGGGCCATCGTCGCATCGCGCGGGTCGCCGGGCTGTCGGTTCTCGACCACACCCAGGTGCGGACCGAGGCCTTCACCGCGGCGATGACCCGCCACGGACTCCCCAACGCCGAGGTGCTGATCACCGACTACAGCGGGGAGCAGGGCGCCGAAGCCACCAGAGCTCTGCTGGGACGACCGATGGCCCCCACCGCAATCGTCTTCGACAACGACCTGATGGCTGTCGCCGCGCTCGGCGTCGCCCGCGAGATGCGGGTGCCGGTGCCGGCGGAGCTGTCGATCATCGCCGGTGACGATTCCCAGTTGTGCTCCCTCGCGCACCCGACACTCACGGCGCTCTCCAGGGACATCTCCGGGTACGGCGCCCACGCCGCCAGGACACTGCTGAAGACGATCGCCGGCCAGCGCCCAGGGTCCCATCAGGACCCGGCGGCACACCTGGTGGCCAGGGGCAGTACCGCGAAGGCACCGCAGGCATGACCGCATGACCGCATGACCGCATGAACCGCATGGCCGCAGAACCGCAGCACAGCCGCTCTGCCGGCCCGGACGTCGGCGCTGGGCGCGGCCAAGACCCGCTCCGGTGCCCGCGGCCCGGCCGCTCAGCCGGGATCAGCGGGGATCAGCGGGGATCAGCCGCAGCTGAGCACCGGTTCCGCCCAGTCGGCGTGGTCGTTGCCGTTGCCGTCACCGCCGTCGTTCACCACCAGCTCCAGCACCTGGCCACCGGTGATCGGCACGTCAATGGCCGCCGGCGCCGATCCGCCCTTCAGCACCGGCGTCGTGGTCAGCACCTTCCCGTCGACCAGGACGCTGAAGGTGACGGTGCCGGCACCGCCTACCTCGCCGTCGACGCCGACTTTCGCGGTGAACCGGGTGCACGTGCCGGCCAGGTAGATCTGCACGTCGCTGGGCGCGTTGGTGCCAAGCCCCTTGGCATAACCGGTGCCGGCGATGGTGATCTGCCGGCCGTCGCCGGGTTGGCTCTCGCCGTTGCTGTGATCCCTTTCCACCGGTCCCCAGCCGTTGGTCGATGACAGGAACGGCAGCTCGCTGACCTGGCTCGATCCACTCGGCGGGGCTGCCGGGATGGAGCCGATGATCCGTTCGTCGCGGGGTGTCTGGGCCCGGCCGGCCTGCACCAGGTGGGCGGTGGCGATCAGGGCGTTTGCCTTCGGCACGGTGCCGGCCGGAGCCGTCACCGACCAGCGGAACGTGGCCGAGCTGCCACCGTTGATCTTGGCGACGCTACCCGGCGTGGATCTCGGGCTGACCGTCCACCCAGCGGGCACCTGCAGTGTGGCCGTGACGCTCTTGGCCGCCGGTTGACCCTTCGACACCCTCACCGTTGCGGTGGCGGTGAACTGCTGGCCGGCGGACACTGCCGGCGGAACGTGCAGCGACACAGCGGATTTGGGAGCCGCCGGCATGGTGTAGAGCGCCTTGTTGTACCGGGGGGCCGGGTTCTGGGCGACCGTCAGTGACGAGGCGTAGCTGCCGTAGTTGGTGAGCGCGACGGTGCCGAGACCGCCGGTACTGCCGTCCAGGTTCCAAACCGCTATCGCGATGTCGTTCTTGCCGTTCGGGTTCAGCACGCCGTTCGGGATCGGGAAGCTGTGCTGTGGTCCGAGGTAGTTGACGTAGTTGCCCATCTGCCAGCCGTTGACGTAGATCTCCGCGCGGTACCTGCGCGACGGGTCGTCGGTGATGGTGAGCCCGAGCGAGGTGTCCTGGCCTTTGGGCAGTTTCAGGCTCGCCTGCGTCCGGTACCAGGACACTCCCGGGGTCTTGTCCGTCGCGGGCAGCTGGACCGCTTTCCAGCCGGCGGTCGGATAGCCAGGCAGGTAGTAGCCCGCGCGTTCGCCGTACAGGCCACCGGTGTTCAGCGGGCCACGCACCTGGTCGAGCAGCTGCTCGCCGCCACGTACCCCTTGCAGTCGCCAGGTGATGGTGTTCACCGGCGCACCGACCAGACCGGCAGCGGTCAGACCACGGGCAGCCTTGTTGCCGTTGGAGACGTTGTAGTCCTCCTCATGTCCCATGTTGACCGTCAGCACCGAGACGATGTTGTCGCCGCGCGGTTTCAGTGCGCCGGCCGGAAAGGTGTAGGTCTTCGGGCCGTCAGCCGTGGAGCTGCCGAGGAAGACACCGTTCAGCCAGGCCGATGAGGCGGCAGCTCCGCCGCCGCTCTGCGCCGACAGGGTGATGCCGGTTTCCTTCCCGGTATCGGCGAAACGTCCGCGGTACCACGTACTTCCGGTGTGGAAGCCGTATTCGTCGGCGAACAGCACCGGCAGTGTTCCCGGTGTCGTGGTGCTGTTCGAGGTGGTCTTATCGGCCACCTGCCAGCTCGAGTCGTCGAAGGCGGGCTGGGCTTCCGGTGATTCGGCGATATGCCTCCACTTGGTCAGCGCCGGCAGGATGATCGGCGCTGCGACCGGCAGCACGCCCACCCGGCTACCGGTTCCGGTCGGCTGGGTCCGCACCCGCCTGCCGTTCCAGGTCAGGCTGGCGGCATTGCTGAACACCTCGAGGGAGTTGTCGGTGGCGTTGTCTCCGGACAGCGCCAGCGCCTCACCGTCGCTGACGGCGCTGCGCAACAGGTGGGTGCCGCGCACCAGTACGGGTCCGGCCTTGGTGTCCAGCCGCCAGAAGGTCTTAGCGGTGTCGGTGTCGGCCAGCAGCAGCGTCATCGGACGGGAACCGCCGCCGCTGATCTGCACCCGGGCCAGCCCGCGGTGGGTGTAGTTCAACCGGAGGTCACCGGTCTTCCCGTCCCAGGTGGTCCTGACCGCTCCCCCGCTGGCCGTGACGGTCGGCTTCTTCTGATAGCGCAGCACTGTTTCGCCGTCATCGCCGCGGGCGCCGTAGAGAACGGCGACATCCCGACCCGAGATGGTGGCGTCCGTCATGATCTCGGAGGTGGAGTACTGCAGGCGGTTGCCGCCCAGGATGTAGTTGGCGACGATGATCTTCGAATCACGCCCGTTCAAGCTGATCGCCGTTCCGGGTTGCTGCGGCACCACCGGGTAGGACGGAGTGCTGGTGTTCACCGGCGGCACGTTGATGGCGTCGATGGAGACGAAGGTGCCCTGGGCATCTGCACTCTTCTGGCCGGTGACCACGATTTTCAGGGTGTGCGGGCCGTCCGGAAGGCCTTTGGCCGAATAAAGAACGGCCTGGCTCTGGTTGCCGTAGCCGTCGATGGTGCTCTTCTTGACCCCGTCGAGGTAGACGTCGGCCAGGCCGTGGTTGGCGGCCTTGGATCCGATCCACTGGACCGCGGTGCCGGTGAACGGAACGCTGAGGCTGTCACCTGTGGTCTCGGAGAACGACTCCGTCTGTTTGTAGTCCCCACCGGTGTAGGACTGATTGGCCACATGGGACCAGGTGCCGGTGTACGACAAGGCCGGATCGACATCGTCGTAGGTGTAGGACGTTCCTGGTTCGGCGGCGAAGTCGATGGCGATGTGGGTCTTGTCCACCGCCGTGGAGGTCGAGTCGGCGTGTCGCAGCACGTGGAACTGGGTGCCGGTGTCTGTGTTGATCCGGCCGGTATCCACGATGGCCGGCGAGTCCGGTTGTTCGGCCCGGAAGGCGTCGGTCCTGGTGAGAGGCGAGACCGCCTGGGTGAAGTAGCCGATCAGCTTGTCCTGGTAGTACTTCGGGTCAAGCTGCCGGTTCTCCCGGATGGCGGCGCCGTAGTCGTAGGAGGTGTAGTTCTGCGGCATGCTGAGCCAGCCCCAGTTGGTTCCGCCATAGGTCATGTAGAAGCTCTGCTCGGTCGCCCCGACGGCGATGTTCTGCTTGTAAAAGACGTTGGCGAACTGATCGTTGATCAATTGCGCGCACTGGTCGTAGCCGGGACCACCCCACGGATCGAACGCGCCGCCCTGGAACTCGGCGGTGCCCAACGGCTTTCCGGGCGCGTGGGCATAGCTGATGTCCGGCACGCCGTTCCACTTGGTCGGGTTGCTGCAGTCGAAACCCTGCGGGTATGAGTCGGCGGCATCGACATCCAGCGCCGCGTCGCCGGAGCTGAAGGTGCCGTTGTTGTTGCCGACCAACGGCACCGTGATGCCGTCGGCGGTGGCCTTGTCCTCCAGGTGCTTCATGTAGGTGCGGCCGGCCGGGCTGCCGTTGTAGTACTCGTTCTCCACCTGGTACTGGATCACAGAGCCCCGGCCGTCGGTGAGCTGGTGACGCGCGATGATCCTGTCGATCTGCGTCTGCCACTGGTCGGAGTACTTCAGGTAGGCCGGGTCGCTGGTCCTGGTGGCGCCCGGGGTCGTCGACAGCCAGCCGGGGAAGCCGCCGCCGTCGACCTCGGCGTTGATGTACGGGCCGGGACGGGCGATCACGTAGATGCCGACCTGGTCGGCGATGTCCAACAGCTTGTCCACATCGCGCACCCCGGTGAAGTCGTACTCACCGGGAGCCGCCGAGTGGTATCCCCAGTCGAAGTACAGCGAGGTCGCATTGAATCCGGCAGCCTTCATCTTCTGCAGGATGTCCCGCCACAGATCCTGGCTGGGCAGGCGGAAGTAGTGGAACTCCCCCGACCACAGGTAGGTTCGCTTGCCGTCGATCATGAAGGAGTACCCGTCATAGGTGACGGTGTGTGCGCTTCTCGCCGCCGGGGGCGCCGGAGCGGAGTCCGGCGCAGGGCTGACGGCAGCCTGCTCGCGGGGTGGGGTGGGGGCGCCGGCCGCGGCGCCGCTGGTACCGGCCAGTACCAGGATGAGAGCGGACAGTCCGGCCACGACGGGGTTTCGATGACGCAACATTGGCATCCCTAACCGAAATAGCTCAGGAAATAACACGGAGCCGCCCACTCTCAACAAATAAGAGCAGAACTCACCGACCTTAACCGATTGAGGACGGCACCGATAGACCCAAGACCGAGAAGGAGCGAGATCCGGCCAGGCCGGGCGAGCAGCTGTCCTTGAGCGGCGCGGCTCGACCGAGCGGAGGAATCGCTCACGGCTCGAGGGGTGTGTGGCGGTCGGGAGGGGTGTGTGGCGGTCGAGAGGGGGCGCCGCTGCCGGGGACGTCTAGGTGGCCAGGGCCGGGATCGAACCGGCGACCTTTCACTTTTCAGGCGAACGCTCGTACCGACTGAGCTACCTGGCCGAAGCGCAGGGCCGGCCCGATCTCTCGAGCCGGCCCGAACCGCGCGACCCTGACGGGACTTGAACCCGCGACCTCCGCCGTGACAGGGCGGCGCGCTAACCAACTGCGCCACAGGGCCTTGCATCGGCAACCGTACCGGACGGATCCAGCTTCGAGAACCGAGTACCCCCAACGGGATTCGAACCCGTGCTACCGCCGTGAAAGGGCGGGGTCCTGGGCCGCTAGACGATGGGGGCTGGACCGGAAGTCCGCCTCCAACGGCTTGCCGTTGGGAGCCCGACCAGCATACGACACCGCAACGGGCGCTCCAAAATGCCGCAGTGACGCTTTCAGGATGCTCGCGAAGCGCGATCCGTCGTCTCACCTGGCGCTCGCCAGAGGGCCGGCGATGGAGATTCGACGGCCGCGGCTCGGCTGGACCAGCGCACCCGACGCGGTGGGCTGACAAGTTCAGCTGGATTCGCGGTGCCGCCCGTGTTCGGAGTGGGCGCCGGCCAGATCAGATTCGGTGAGACCTGGTAGCCGCTGGGTGACCGGTCGGCTCGGATCCGCAGCCTCGTGCACGCCGTTCTCCGACCGCCCGGCAGGCACTACGCCGTCGCTGCCGGTGACCGGCGCCTGGTCCAGGTGATGGCCACCGGCATCCGGGGCGGTGGTTGCGGCACCGGCATCCGCCACAGCCTGGGCGGCCGCGGCCTGCCGCTCCTGCAGTGCCGAAACGGTGCGCAGCGGCATTTCCTTCATGAACATCAGCAGGATGAATGCCAAACCCGCCACGAACGCCACGGCGACGAACACCGGATGGATGGAGTCGACGAATCCGAGCTGGTACGGACGGGCCAGCGCCGGGTCGACGTGCTGCAGGAACGAGGTGTCGTCCTGCATCCGGGCGCCCAGGTTCGCGACCGTCTGCCTGACCACCTGGGGGTCGTTGGAGCCGGCCTGAGCCGCGGCTGCCGCCTGGAATGCCGGGCTGCCGAATGCAGACTGCACCCGAGTGGTGATCATGTCCGGCAGCAGACTGAACAGCAGCGACAGGAACACCGCAACACCGATGGTGCCGCCGGTCTGACGGAAGAAGGTCGCCGACGAGGTGGCGACGCCCATGTCCTTGGCAGGTACCGAGTTCTGGGTCGCGATGGTGAGCGATTGCATGCAGAGGCCGATGCCGAGACCGACCAGGAAGATCATCCCCCACAGCCACACGTCGGGGGTGTCGATCTGCAGGAAGAAGGCCAGCAGGACTGCGCCGATCACCACCAGGAACATGCCGAACTGCGGGAAGATCTTGTACCTACCGGTGCGGGCGGTGAGCTGGCCCGAGATGACGGAGGCGAGAATCAGTCCGATCATCATCGACATCATCTGCAGGCCCGACTGGGTCGGGGTGGCGCCTCGGACGATCTGCAGGAACAGCGGAAGCGTCAGGATCGCGCCGAACATCGCCATTCCGACCAGCACCCCGGCACCCTGCACCACCGAGAACGTCGCATTGCGGAACAACCGCATCGGGATCAGGGCCTCCTGCTTCATCCTGATCTCGACCAGCACGAAGGCGACCAGCGCCAAGACCCCGACGACGATCAGGGTCAGCACACCACCGGAAGCCCACCCCCACTGCCGTCCCTGCTCGGCGACGATCAGCAACGGCACCAGCCCGAGGATCAGGGTGACGGCGCCCCACCAGTCGATCCGATGATCTGTGGGCGTGTGCGGGATGTGGAGCACCTTGACAACGATGCTCAGCGCAATGAGCCCGATCGGCACGTTGATCAGGAACACCCAGCGCCAGCCGGCAATGCCGAGGATGTGATCGGCACCGGCGAACAGACCGCCGATCAGCGGACCGATCACCGACGATGTGCCGAAAACGGCGAGGAAGTAGCCCTGGTACTTGGCCCGCTCCCGCGGCGGAAGGATGTCGCCCATGATCGCCAGCGACAACGCCATCAGGCCACCTGCGCCCAAGCCCTGGAAGGCGCGGAACGCGGCCAGCATGTACATCGAGGTGGCGAAGGTGCAGGCGAGCGACCCGATGACGAACAGCGAGATCGCCAGCATGAAGAAGGGTCTGCGGCCGTACATGTCGGACAGCTTGCCGTACAGCGGGGTGGCGATGGTGCTGGTGATCAGGTAGGCGGTCGTCACCCATGCCTGCAGCTTGATGCCGTTCAGATCGTCGGCGATCGTCCTGATTGCGGTCGACACCACCGTCTGATCGAGCGCCGCCAGGAACATCCCGGCCATCAGGCCGCTCAGGATGGCCAGGATCTGTTTGTGCGTGAGACCGGCTTGGTCCTCCGCCCGTATCGCGGTGGCAGTGTTGTTGCTGGTGGACATGACGTGCCTTTCAGGAATCAACGTGAGACGAACGGATCAGATCGTCGACGAGCGCCTCGCGGTGGGACTCGAAGCTTTCGACGTATCGGCGGAGTAGTCGGGCGAATTCCTGGCGGTCCTCGTCGCTCCAGTCGGCGACGACCGCTCCGAACAGGGACTCCCGCCGACGCAACAGCTGCTGCAGCCGCTCGCGACCGTCGTCGGTGAGTTCGAGGATGGACGCTCTTCCGTCCTCCGGATCGGATTGCCGCCGCACCAGCTTCGACCTGACCAGCATCGCGACCTGACGGGAGACGGTGGACGGGTCGGCGCACAGTTCGGCCGCCAGCTCGCCGGCTCGGCGCGGCGGCCCTTCCCCGATCTTCACCAGCAGGTGCACGGGCGGAGCGTCGTCACGGCCCGCCGCGGCCACTCGGGAGCGGGCGAGCGCGTATTGCCGCATCAGCATCATCATCAGTTCTGGAATCTCATCGGTGCGAGGCGTGGTGACCATTGCTTGACCTCATCAACTAGTTGCCCGAAGCAAGTATGCATGAGATCGGACGCGAAGGTGACCCCCGGAGAGTGGGAATCCTCACTCTCCGGGCCGATGGACACCGCAGGCGCCGCACCAACCTGCCGGATCTGGTCGCACCCACCTGCGCTGACCTGGCGTCGCTCGACCTGCGCACGGCATTGAACGGGCCGAACCGATGCCACCAGATTCGGTACGCTCGGCTGGCGCTGAGCAGCGCACGGGCCTCTAGCTCAATGGTAGAGCTGCGGACTTTTAATCCGTAGGTTCAGGGTTCGAGCCCCTGGGGGCCCACCGACACCGGGACGTTCGGTACGCCAGACGCCGAAACGCACTCGCCGCGAGCGGAATTCGTCATTCAGCGGTCCGAACGAACCATCCTGGATCTCGGCGCCATGTTCGACACCAACGAGGCGTCGATCCGGGCGTCTTTCACGCAGCCGACCAGCTCCTGCTGCAGCACACCCCAGTGGGAGAGCACCGGGGCCGGGATGCGATTCGCGGCAGGGCTGGTCACTTCTGCATCCTCGGGTCCTGCGTAGACGAGTTCCGCGAACTGGCCGATGCCTTCGACACCACGCTCGCGCGGATCGAAGCAGACGTCGCCGAACAGCAGAGATTCGCGGCCAACGCCTCCCACGAACTGCGCACCCCACTGGCGATCACGCAGACACTTCTCGAGGTGGCCCGCAACGATCCGAGCCGCGACACCGGCGAACTTGTCGACCGCCTCCACTTCGTCAACACCCGGGCGATCGACCTCACCGAAGCGTTGCTCCTGCTCAGCCGCGCCGACCAACGGTCCTTCCCGAGAACATGTCGACCTGTCCCTGATAGCGGAAGAAGCCACTGAAACGCTCCTCCCGCTCGTTGAACAGCGCGGCCTCACCATCAAGACCTCCGGCGAGATCACTCCGACCTTCGGATCGCACGCGCTGCTGCTGCAGATGACGACGAACCTCGTGCACAACGCGATCGTGCACAACCTGCCTGAACGGGGCACTGTGCAGGTCAACACCGCCGTCGGTCCCGAGTTCGTCAAGCTCACCGTCGAAAACACCGGCGACAAGCTCACTCCACAAATGGCGTCGACGCTGGCCGAACCGTTCCAACGCGGCACCGGACGCATCCGCAGTGACCATGCGGGTGTCGGCCTCGGCCTGGCAATCGTCAAGAGCATCACCCAAGCACACGACGGAACCCTCACCCTGAGCCCCCGGGCCGCCGGCGGGCTCTGCGTCACCGTGCAACTGCCCGCCGCGGCGCCGCACACAGGCCGGTGACGATCAGGTGGCACCAGCACCGGCTGCTCCGCCCGACGCACGGCCCCGGCTGGTACTGACGCCCGCGCCTTTTAGCTTTCCTTGATCCTGCGCCAGCCGCCGGCCCGGTTGTTCGCGATGATCTGTGTGAACATGGCTACCAATGCGTCGGCGTTGATCTTGTCGCCCTGCCGGTAGGCGATCGTTCGGGCGGTCTTGTTGTCGTGCCCGGAGGTGATGATTCCTTCCGGATCCGGGACGATCCCCCCGTCATAGAGAAAGACGTTGACGTGGTCCTTGGCTGCCAGCAGCGCGCAGATGTTGCCGTCCAGCACGAAATAGGGCTGGACCGTCCGTTTGATGGTCTCGACCACATCGGGATCGGCGGAGTGCACGAGCGCACGCACCTGCTCACAGATGTCCTGCTGCCATGGCGGCAGGGCGTCGATGTAGGAGTCGACACGGGGGTCCGCTGTTTCGCGCATGGTTCCTCCTGCGGTCGGGTCATCTTCGTATGGTGCCTGCCGATCGGGTGCTCGACGATCGATGTGATGACGCACCATCGTCACGGTGGCCGGACCACCTCACCGGCGAGTGGCCCATCGCAACCGTATGTCCGGACCCAACCGGGTGGCATCGCGCAGGTCGAATCGGTGCGCATCGGCCAGCGTGGTCACCGTGCCACCTTCCACCAGCGCAGTGCCCGCGCCCAGCAGCACCGGTGCCAGATAGATCAGCACCTCGTCCACCAAGTTCCGGTCGACCATGCTGGCCGCCAGCCGCGGACCACCTTCGAGCAGCACATGACGCCGGCCCCTGTCGTACAGGGCGCCCAGCAGCACCGCGAGGTCGACCCGGCCGCCGACGGAGCCGAACTCCGCCGATGTGGCGATCAGGGTCTCCGCCGAATTGTCGAGAACCCTTGCCTGCCAAGGAATTCGGCCGCGGGAATCGACGACCACCCGCAGCGGCTGACGCGGCGCGGCGCCGCCGCCCGCATCTCCAAGATCCTGGGTACCACGCGCCGTGAGGAGCGGATCGTCGGCCAGTACGGTTCCGACACCGACCATGATCGTGTCCACCTCGCCCCGCAACCGGTGCACGTCGGCTCGCGAGGTGTCCGAGGTGATCCACATGCTCGGTCCGTCGGTAACCGCGACCCGACCGTCGATCGTCATGCCGGCCTTGAAGGTGACGAATGGGCGACGCAGACGGATCGAGGTGAGCCAGACTCGGTTCACCTCATGGGCACCCGCGGATTCCGGCCGCTCCGACAGGTCCACCACCTGGATGCCGGCGGCGGTCAGCCGGTCCATACCACCGGCCGCCGGCAGCCAAGGATCGCGCACGGCAACCAGCACCCTGGACACACCAGCGCGGATCAGAGCCTCGGTGCACGGACCAGTCCGGCCGGTGTGGTTGCAAGGCTCCAGTGTCACCACGGCGGTCGATCCCCGCGTCCTGCTCCCCGCGGCCCGCAGCGCCAGTACTTCCGCGTGCGGCTGGCCGACCCGCTGGTGGAACCCCTCTCCGATCACCCGGCCCGCGGCGTCGAGCAGCACGCAACCGACAACCGGATTCGGCAGCACGGTCCCGGCTCCCTGGGCCGCGATCCGGACGGCTCGGACCAGCGCAGCCAACTCCGCGGCAGTGGCGCCGACAGCCGGATCGGTGGGTGGATCGGTCATAGCCCCACCTTGCCGGACGGCCGCGGCGCCCTCACGCACAGGTCTGCCGTCGCTTCTCCATCGGATCGGCTGGCCGTACGCTGACCGGCGGAGGCCGAGGTCAGCACGCCGCAGAAGGACCATGAACCGAGCGGGGACAGGGTGAGCGAGGTGGTGAGCGGCGACGATGATCGCAGCCACCAGCGCACCGACCCACAGCACACCGACGCACACCACACCGGCGAACATTGCGGCACCCGGCGCAGCCCCGACGACGACCTCGGCATCGAGTTCGGCACCGACTCCGTCCCCAACGGGCACAGCGGACCATCCCCACAGTGCAACACCGCCAAGGGTGATCCCTGGCTCACCGACCGCCAACAGCAGGTCTGGCGAAGATATCTGGCGATGTGGCGGATGCTCAACGACCGGATCGAGCGGGACATGCAGCAGTACGCCGGCATGCCGCTCGCCTACTACCTGATCCTGGCGATGCTGAGCGAAGCACCGGAAGGACAGCTGAGGATGAATCGGCTCGCCGACATCGTCGGCTTCTCCCAGTCCCGGCTCTCCCACGCGGTGACCCGATTGGAGCAACTCGGCTGGGTGCAACGGGAGCAGGCGGCCGCGGACAAGCGTGGGCAGATCGCCTTGCTGACCGGAGCCGGACACGCCCGGCTGGTGGAGGTTGCGCCGCTGCACGCCGCGACAGTGCGCTCCATCATGTTCGATCCGCTGGATGACGACCAGCTGGCTGCCTTCGACTCCATCTGCACCACCATCCTGCGCGCGCAGCCAGATTACGAGGCGCAGCTTCGGCACATCGACCCACACGTATGACGCATCGGCCCAGGATCAGGCCGGTCCGAGGATCCGCCGGACGGCGGCGGCGACCGCTCGATGGGTGTGTGCGTCGGCTTCCGCCGCATCGGAATCCAGCAACCCAGGGCCGCCGCGCAAGGCATCCCCGGTCCGATGCGGGGCCAGGTTGAGGTGCAGATGCGGCGTGTGGTCGCCGAAGATATACACATAGGTCTTCTCGGCGCCGGCAGCATCCCGCAGCGCCGCGGTGCACTTCGCCAACACACCTCCCAGAGTCGCCGCCTCCCCGCCGTCGAGGTCAGTGATGAACGGTATGTGCCGCTTCGGTTCCAGGTGAGCGAACCCCGGAATCGGCCCCTGCAGCACGGCCGACAGCCGCCAGAGATCATCCTGCCAGATGCGCTCACGCCGGAACTCGGCGTCCGCCGCCGCCGGATCGCACAGCAGGCACCCGTCCACTCGACAAGGCTGTCAGTAACCGGTCCCGGGCGCCAACGCAGACTGTCAGCTCGCGGCGTGCTCCGCCGGCACCACCTCAGCCGGAAGCGGCGGCCCAGGCGGCGTCCCGTCCCCGAAAGGCCTGCCGCCCAATGCTTCCCGGCCATGTTCTGTCAGCCAGTTCGACAGGTCAGGGCCTTTGGGCACGATCCGGGTCGGATTGATGTCCGTATGCACCATGTAGTAGTGCTGCTTGATCTGCACGAAGTCGGTGGTGTCGCCGAATCCCGGTGTCTGGAACAGGTCGCGGGCGTATGCCCACAACACCGGCATCTCTGCCAGCTTGTTGCGGTTGCACTTGAAGTGGGAATGGTAAACCGGATCGAAGCGGGCCAGCGTGGTGAACAGCCGCACATCGGCTTCGGTGATGGTGTCCCCCACCAGGTATCGCCGATTCTGCAGTCTGTCGGACAACCAATCCATGGCGGCGAAGAGCCGGTCGTAGGCGGCTTCGTAGGCCTGCTGGGAGCCGGCGAACCCACACCGGTAGACGCCGTTGTTGACCTCGGTGAACACCCGCTGGTTGACGGTGTCGATCTCGTCCCTGAGCGCCTGCGGATAGAGATCGGGCGCCCCGTCCCGTTGGTGGGCGGTCCACTCCGATGAGAAATCGAGGGTCATCTGCGCAAAATCGTTGGTGACGACCTTGCCGCTGGTGATGTCGACGATGGCCGGGACCGTGATGCCCCGGGGATATTCGGGGTCGCGGGCAAAGTAGGCCTGCTGCAGCCGTTCGATCTTCAGGACCGGGTCGGCGCCGCCCGGGTCGAGGTCGAAGGTCCACGATCTCTTGTCATGGGTGGGGCCGCACATGCCCATGGACAGCACGTTTTCCAGCCCGAGCAGGCGGCGCACGATGATGGTCCGGTTCGCCCACGGGCAGGCTCGTGCGACCACGAGGCGATACCTGCCCGGTTCCACCGGGTAGCCGTCCCTGCCGTCCTCGGTGATCCGGGTGGTGATGTAGTTGGTGTCCCGGTTGAACTCCGCGCCGGACTTGACATAGGACCCTTCGGCGGACTTCTCAGCGGACTTCTGCGCATCGCTCGTCGACATGTGATCGATCGTGCCACCGGAACCACTCGAGCGCTTCTGCTGGTCACCCTGGCCTCACCACCAGAGGCACCTTCCGCACCGGTCGAGTCGTCAGGTCGCAAGAACTCGCCGCCAGATCGCCCAAGCGCAGCGCGGACGGGGCGGAGAGCGATCTGGAGCCGCTGTTCTTGCGAAGCGTCCCGCACCCGACCGCTGTGCTACTCAGCGCTGCCGGACCCCCGCGCCACCGGACACCGCGCCACCGGACACCGCGCCAACGGACCCCGCGCCACCGGCCCCTGCGCCGCCGGACCCTACGCCGCCCGGCCTCCGCGTCGAGCGTCCTAGGTCCATGGCAACGGTGAGCAACACGGCCGCGTCCTCCAGTGCCGTTACCCGATGCCGATCCGATGGGATCACCAGATAGTCACCGGGTGCGCCGTCCCAGTGTTCGCTCGCGGTGATAAGGCGGACCCTACCGTGGACAACCTGCAGGCTGGCCTCGGCCGGGCTTTCGTGATCGTCCAGGCTGCGACCGTCGGCCAGTGCGATCAGCGTCTGCCGGAGCGGATGATCGTGGCCCCCGTGGATCGTCTGCGCGCTGCGTCCACTGGATGCGCTGCGGGCGGTACGCAGATGCGCAGCTGCCAGCTCGGGAAGTGAGACAGTCTGCATGGCAAACACCTTTCGCATTGAAGCAGTCACAACGGCTGCTCGAACTCAAGAGACCGCTCATCCAGCCCCAGACTTCGGCCCTCCAGCCACTCGGTGATGAAGGTGTCGTTGGCGTGGATGTGGGTGGAAATGTAGCGCTCGGGCCCGATTACCTGGAACTTGTGCGGCGTGAGTTCAGGAACCACCAGAACCAGGCCGGCCTCACCGACGAGCTGTTCGCCGCCCACGGTGAACAGGGCTCGGCCGGCGTGCACGACGAACGTTTCGGAGTACGGGTGCTGGTGCATGAACGGGGCCCGAGCGGTCTCGGTCGGTGTTCTCGAAGATCAGCGAGACGCCGGCACCGTAGGCGGCACCCTGGAAGTTGTCGATGGTGCCGCCCCCTGGGCCAGCACCGGCCGAGTGTCGATGACATGCATCTACCGACACTAAACGCTAGCCCGCCGGGCCGGAAGGAAGCCCGCCCCGCAGCTCACCTTGCGGCATCAGTGCTGGCTCGGGTGACGACTCCGGTATCACAACACTGGGAACTGGCAGACTCGCCGGCCTGGAGGCCGCCATCGCAACGCGTTCGTAGCGCCGACGCATGCCGTGGGACAAATGTTGACCGTACCTACTTGGCGCTGAACGATGTGGCCAGAAACGATCGGCCGGCGCCTCGACAGCAACCCCTCCATGGAAGCCATCCGGCTCTGCTTCCCGCTAATAAGGGTTGTCTATGCCAGCCTTCTTCATGTCCCTGTAGATGACACGGAAGGTCTGGTCTTGATCGACGTCATCCATGTCAGAGCTCTCGATCGCGTGCCGAATGCATAATGCCCGACCGTCGGTAACGGTATAGGCAGTCCTGAGCCGTTTCGAGATCATGCATTGAAAGCAGAACATTGCGCTTGCTTACGCCCCAGACTTGACGTCAGCGATGGTCGAATACAGGCAAGCCTTGCCTGGCCGGCACGGGTTCGTAGTGGTCTTGAAGAAAACATCGACCATCGTGATT
>JAABUS010003034.1_pt1 | contig 28874 bp, 41 predicted proteins | sample 5560161 | NCBI WGS metagenome assembly JAABUS01 (sample SAMN10711885, study PRJNA513376) | rock metagenome | isolation source: Antarctica rocks | place: Antarctica: Victoria Land, Trio Nunatak nord | collected 2016-01-04
GCGGCCGTCGAGAGTGATGGCGAGATCGAGAGGGGTGGTGGGGGTGGGGTGCCGGGCGTGGGTGATGCAGGCGAAGCAGAGGGCGGAGAGGGCGTCGTTGGTGGAGATGTAGGTTGCTGGGGGGAGGGAGGTTGAGAGGAGGGCTTTGAGAGTGGAGAGGGCGGGAGCGGGAAAGAAGAAGATGTCGGTGGACATTTGGGGAGAGGGGATTGAGGTTGGTGATATGGTGTGGTTTGAGAGGTAGGTTGAGAGGCTAGCTAGCTGTGAGGGGCCGTAGGCTTCGATTAGTTCGCCTATCAAGCGTGCGGTTGCGGTGATAGGGAAGAAATGTGTTTGGGGGAGATAGCTCGAGCAACGCCTGATGGTCCGGTCAAGCCATATTGTGGCCTTTGTCTCCAAAGCACCAGCTGTGGACGCCCTGGTTTCTTCGATCTTCTCTTCCAGATCCTCCGGCAAAGGCTTGTCGACATACTCGTAGAACTTCCCCAAATCTGCCTTCCCAGCCTCAGAGTTCATTACCCTCTCTCTCGTCGTCATTTTTCTCACTTCCTTTTCGGTCCAGCCTTCATCCCCGCGGCAAAAAGCAGCCCAGATCTTTAGCACCTCCGGCGCACCCGTGCCGTCCACGAAGGAATGATGCAAGCAAAAACCCATGATCATCCCGCTCTTGATGAAGTTGATTTGCACCATAAGCACGGGGGTCTCTATGCTGAAGGGATCAATATCCGTATTGCTGAACATGGGTAGAATATCTTCGAACTCGAGAAAAAGCATGGAGAAACCGTTATTTCGAATCTCGTCGTAGGAGAGATCGAGTCGGTGGGCGACGTGGAAGATGTCATCGACAGAGCTCCAGGGAGCAGTGATGCACAGTCTGCCGGAGTTGGTGGGGCAGAGGTAGGGTTTAACGGTGCCACTTAGGAGAGGGAGTGTCTCGAGGGTCTTTGTGAGTCCGGCCTTGAGGGTAGTGGTGATAATAAGAGGGTCACGGTTGCCGGTGGGGAAGAAGAGGAGGCGGAACGTGTATCGACGGGGCATGATATGATCGAGTGGCGAAAGAGGGAAAGCGGGTTGTGAGGCCATCCTTGATTCAGGCGCCCCAGCCGTGCTGTGGCTCGGAGGCTTTGAGGTCTGACTCTCTGTTTGCATGATGCTGTCGTGCAAAGAGTAAGGTTGAAATAGTTTGTAATACCTTTCAAACCCCGTCGAAGCAAAGTCCGGGATTTTGAGAATAGATACAACGGGTCGAACAGTGAGATTTGGTGAACTAGAAGAATGAGAGACTGATTGGAGTCTTACTCGACGGGATTCACCTTGAATGACCTAGAAAAGGCATGTGAAGAATTATACGCAATGCTAGATGAGTGAATGCTGACCTGAGTAGCAATTTGATACGCCGGCAATTACGGCAAGCTTGCGTGCAAAGAGAGAGCATTGTCGTAATATAAGACTTTTCATCATGCTCATGTCTATTGCGGATGGAAGGATGAAGTAGCTGTTCCTGCGAGAAGCCGATAAGCCACGGTTCCTCGCAAGTCAAATTCGGAGTTTGATGTCACCGAGATAAATTGGGAAAGGCGGTCAAGCGTGTAGTTTGAATCAGGCCGACTACGGTATCCAATAAATTTATAGTTAGTGTCGACAACTGACTCGGAAACTTTGAAATCAAGGAACGAAGTTTGACAAGTTTTGTAAGTCGCGATTCCTAAAGTTACGCATCGTTAGAAGTACGAAAGCAAACTTAGGTTCAAGAGAAGCAAACTGACAGACCTTCCACAGACTCGCCACTCGCCCGCTCTTCCAACCCGGCGGCAAGCTTTCCATGGTCTAGACAACCTCCGGAGTCGTGTGCCCGTTGTCGCAGTTTGTGCGCTGCTGCGAACGTGCTTTGTGATCTGTTCCAAACGCCGCCGGCTTCTCGAGACGATCTCCTGAGATCCTCCTTCTTCCGAACTTCGACTCAAAGTCACACTGAAATCACTCCCGAACACGGGCGAAGCCCATTCGATTTCTCTCGGACATGTCGTTCTCCACGATTGGCTTCGCACTAAGGTTAAAAACATGTCCAAGAGCGCTCACATCATCGCAGCCTTCTTTAGACTTTCAACATCACAGCTTTGACATATAAGCGTCGCACTTAGCACGCTGCTCGGGGAAGCGGCTTCGCAATATACCGCGTAACTAGTCCAAACCGTCGCGCTTCAAGGCTTGCTGGCGATGATCTTGGCTGATAAGACGGGCTGCGCGATGTTGTATGGAAAATTCGAAAGTGGTGCCGGCCCATAATGTTGGTTGGTTTGTGTCGCGAATGTGATGGTCCATAGAGGAATACATAGATAGGATGCCACGCTGCTACTAAACAGCGGACACGGCACGCTAGAGACATTGGATGACTTTGGCAGAGATTGCGCGACCTACTTATGCAGACCATCCCGACCAAGCGCAGGATCAATCGTAAGCTCGAAAGTAGACCTAAATCACTCTGACCTGAGCAGCAACGACCTTTTTGTGCCGGCCCTAGAGCAATAGCAAGTACCATGTCCTCATCGCAGTGACTTTGTCGCGAAACCCATATTCATTTCTCTGGATGCTGATAGTTACCCTGCTTCAATGAAAGGTAGACTTAGTGCAAAACTTTCAACAAGCGAACAATCTCCGCCTCCGACGAAAAACAACTTTGGGAGTCCGTACCAGATCGCAGTCGAACAAATATGACTATAAATGTGGAGACCGTACATGAAGAATAGCTAAACACTTTAGTCTTCGGATAATCGAACATTTTTCTTGGGCGACGCGAACGGAATATCTGTAAGGGAAACAACACGAAGCTGCAACAACGGATTTCAAAAATTGGAGAGAAATTCAAGATGTCGATCAATGCATGGTTGATGGTATATTGCTTTTTGGGGGAGGCGCATATTATAATGTCCTGATTCTGACGTCGCCCTTACCCGCAGCTGAATTCTATCGTTTCGAGCAGGTAGGCCGCTCGGATCTATACTATCCCATCTTCTGTTCGAGTTCGGACCGTTTGCGCTGCGATCAATTGAATCAATGTCTCGCTGTCTTCGAGTCATGGAGCTGAAGCCTAGTATGGTCCACGTGGCCACTTCTATATATTGGGGAGGGAGGCTTTCTAACTTAAGGTGCAGAGGTCCGCGCCTGATCTGCGTGTCACAAAATTGCGCACTATGTTCAGAATATCCATGAGCTACCGCAGTAATACACGGGATACCGCTCTTAGACCGGGAACGCATGTAGTCCTCTTAGGTCCGTCCTTCATCTTGCTGCTGCTGCCGCGCCAGCGAAAGGAAGGATGAGTTCAACAAGAATAACGGCGGTGTCCATCGCTCGGACGAATTGTAACTTGTAACTCGCTGGGACGGGGCCTCCGGGACCTGTGCTCATCTGGGACAGGGTCATCTGTTGTGATATTAGGTTGATAAGTTAAGTACTTCCAAATTCGAAATAACCTTCGAGAAAGCTGCAGGTAAAATGGATAAATCAAACGTACCATGTCGGTAAGGAACCCACGGATGAATCTGAAAGGTATAGGCTGCGTACTACGCATGGTCAATGTAATGGCGCCCCACGTATATTGCCAGACGTTGGAGGGAGAGCCATTGCCCCATTCGTAGCCAGCCGCGGAAAGAGCTAGACTGTAGAAGCGAGACATTTCCTGTGCTGGCGTCGCGTAATTGGGCGCAAAAAAGTCCAGAGTGTTGAAGATGCATGTATAGCCGCGTCCCCAGTCCATTACATGCTCAAACAGATTGCGATGGTCGCGCAGCATTTGTGCTAAGCTTCTTCTTACGATAAGATCTGGTGCCGATACTGAATGAGGTATACTCCGCTCAACAAAGCTGATACCATGGGTAAGTGGAGGCTGATGCGAGCTTGAAAACGGATGGAGAGGGAGAACTGATGCGAAAACGGCAGGTAAGAGCTGTAGGACAGCTGCGACGTGAAGAAGGAATTGTAGATGCATATTGCCAGGATCCTTCTTGCCTCGCACATCGGATTTCAATGTGCTTGAAAGATTCTTTATGTAATATGTACCACCAAGAGCCGCTTGACGGGAGCTTCTCAATCCCACTATTGTAATTGGCATCGAGTTTGTCGCTCACACCTTTGCCGTTTCGGGCGGCTTATTACTCGGCATCTCCTTCCAAAACTCAAGATCCGCGGCGGCGTTTCAAAACGATGCGAGCCATGGTCGGGATCTGGGTCGGGTATATCCGGGTTATCGATCCTCCAGGCTCCGTTTTAAGACGATCTATCTGCCAGGAAGATTGTGTCCAGAGATCGCTGTCTCAACGCAGGTTAAATCAAGCATCTCACTGCAGTCACCGCTTCATTATACTTCCACTGCCTGCTTCTCGTTGAGACAAGCGACCAAGTCGCTTCGGGCCAGAAATTGACGTCCATTAGCTAATAGAAGTACCGCCAGCGTTTGCATGGCACGCTTCTACCGTCGCATTATTTCTTTTTGACTCAACTAGACTCTTGATTGAGGTCCCCTTGTTTCGTTGGCGAGCGCAATTGGCTCAGGGCTGCCGACCATTGTTAGCGTAAGTTACCGCAGGCGACTGTTTGCACCCATACACGGAACTTGCAAGCTAAGGTAAGATTGGGAGGACAGGCAGTTGCGAGGCCAGTTCAGAAAATTCAAAGAGATGCGCCAGTGTTTGTCGTTTGAAGAAGTCGGTTCGAAGCCCAGCAGCATTAGCCAAGGACACACTTTGCTAGATTGAGATGACCAAAGCAATTCTCATCACCAGCTGTGTATGTGTATCGAAGATTCTTCAGAATACGGAGTTGTGTGGTGGTCGGAAATAGTCTGATCGTTTCCCCAGTCGTCGCCCTCTTGGGCCTTAGTCTAGTCTTCTGCCCCACCGCGCATTGATCAACTCAGAAAAAATCGTTTTCCGGTCAACTTGATCGAGGGCTGCATTCCTCCCTTGACTTTTGCTCTTCGTGTTGTCCACACGCCCTTGGTTCGCTACGCACACGAATGTGATCCGTCCCGTCACGAGGCTGACCATTGTAGAGAAGGCCTTGGAAGAGCTCCCAAAGACCGCTTAGATGGCTCTTTCGGAGGGTAGGCTGTACAGGATTGTCCACCACGGCAGCGAGCCACAGGGTCAGTCACCCATCCCCTCCGGGTACGGTCATCCGATATTTGGCGGGTATCTTGACTCTTTTTGTCTCCTCAAGAGATTGTGGTCCTACGTTTTCCTCTTCCTTTGTACCCATTCTTCTGTCGCCGTCCGGTTCGTGACTTCATAACCCCAGTGGGCTTAGATTTCGAGAGGGGATTATTTCTAGGACGTGTCTGGTTCACTGAAGGGATCTTATAGTCAGCGAGTGACCAGAGCATTTTCTATCGAAATCTGTACCTTCCGGGCTCATGCTAGCTGGCGGGCTGTCATCCCCAAAGAACGCTATGGCCGCGTCGCCACCTTTGTCCATCGCAAAGAGATATGGCTGCTTGGAAACCTTGGACCGGAGGGTACGAGCGTCCCAGTCATACTCTATACCCGGGTTCGAATCGATATACTCGTCTGGACTGCCAAGGCGTGGAAAGAAGTCGGGCGCAAGTCGTGGTAGGACTGCAAGCCACTGTCGGAACTCTGGGTCTTGTGTATAACGAAGTGGTGCAGGCCGTGTCGGTCGAGGTCCTTGTAATAGCTTTATTCTTGTCGGACGAGCTATGCCGCGGTCTTCTCGACTAGGGGTTAGGAGGCCGGTGGGAGTGCATGACCGGCTAGAAGAGATATCGGATGGTGGAGGCTCATAGGATCCCTCTCTGCCGACTCTATCGAAGTGTGCTTTGTAGAAACGACTATAAGCGTCGAGTTGCTCCTCTGATATTGGCATTGTGTTCCGGTTTCCACGAAGGGCAAAGTAGTGATGTGGGAGGCGATGCAGGACGGTTTGTTGTGTGATGGAGGAGTTGGTGGGATGCATCGTCTGGAAATGCGCCAAGCCGGATATGGAGATCACGCGCCTGGTGGCACTAGGCACATTAGTCGACATGACTGCGTGAGCTAGGGTTAGGGTTACAGGCGGGCCTCAATCCGCTAGTGTCTTGGTATGGACTCTTCAACGGGCGGACACGAGCATGCCCACCATAATCCTCCAAACCAACCATAGTCGAATCTTTTATATGGTAATGACCCCTGACAGTTACTGCTTCAAGGGTAATGACAGGGATAGTCAAGATTCCAATGCTTTTTTGAAGGACACCGAGTTACCACGACTCGACGACTTGGTTTTTCCAGCCTCAAGGTAGCCTGCTCCTGTCCGTCATGAGCAATACCAACAGACTTCTTGATGGCGTCACTATTGCCAGACTTATACCAGTCGGCCGTGACACCGAAACAACGTTCAGCCGAGTTGTCGAGTCCAACCATCTAACAGAGCACCATGACCAGTTCATCCATGCGACACCTCGTGGCTCAGAAATCTCTCCTGTCGATAGCATTTCAGCGTCTGACAACGAATCGGACCATCCGCCACGTCCCATGCGCGATGGCACTCGAAAGAAATTCTGGGCCGGCCACTATCTGCTCTCAACCGACCGGCCAGGAGATGTCCAGCCGAGCATAGGGTGGCGTGTCGGACGGCAAGTGAACTTCTAAGCATATCTGTAGCACTCCTTCAACAGTTTTCATTGAAAGTTTAGAAGATGTTATACCAGCATAGCCTACCTCTAGACTTACTTCATTTACTCAAAGAGGATTGCTGAGTTGACATTTCCTTAGGGGCGCAGCGAGACTCAAAAACCGCGGCGTTGATCTCCTCGTGGTCGATCCGGGCGACAAGTTTCATGGAGTTGCGCCAGTACACGCCCTGATCCAGTTCCATCCGGAGTCCGGAGTCTTAATGCTACGTGGCGTTAGCGACACTCGTCCTGTAAAGTATCATCTTGATTATCTCGATGCCACGGTGTCTTTGTATAACAAGGATAAACATGTCCTCTTCCAAAAACAGAACCGGTTCAGTCTTGGTAAGCTGGACTTCTGTCTTCACTATGAGAACCTGGATGATGAGCAGTATACGAACTACCTCAAAATTCGCAACCGAGCTCTCGAGGAGGCGGGTAGAGCAGTGCCTCATCCTCGACTACTTGCGATCCCTCGAAAGCCTCATATCAAGATCGACGATATAATCTTGCATGACAACATAAGCAGCGGGTCGTTTGGGTTCGTTTGCGCAGCTGTTGATGCCCACACCGGCGCACCAGTGGCGATGAAAGAAATTTGGATCAAACACTTGAATATGGTCCACGATAAAAGTATGTTGACTGAATGTGAGGTCTCTGATAATTTCGAGGTGTGTATTCAAGGAGAGCGTCAAAGTAATCCAGCACATGGCTAAGAAAGGCATAGGACGCCCAAGGCCTACTACAAGCTCACACCATACAATGCCAACATGGTCACCCTCGTCCTTGTGGAGCAGTCCCAGAGCGTTTCTACATGACCTTTCCTCTTGCTCTGCATGATTTCTCCAAACAGAATTTCTGGTCGAAGCTCCCATTGGTAACCGTTTTGGCTCTGCTAAGAGGGCCACTCGAGGGCCTTAGGACCATGCATGAAGCAGGATACATGCATCGCGATATCTCAGCAAGGAATCTCCTTATAATGTCGGTCAGTCCGCCAAAAGCTGTTCTCTGCGATTTCGGCAAAGCAAGACACGCATCTTCTCATCGCGACACGCACATTGGGCCCATACCGACTCTGGCGCCTGAAGTAGACGGCCATACGTGGTACAACAGCAGCATAGATATCTGGGGCATAGGCTACGTGTGCTGCTGGATCTTATTTCCCAAATTTGTGTCCATATATGTCGACATTCGCCCAAACGAGGCCTGGCACACCGGGGCCATGGCCTACCTTACCAAATATGAGAGCAGCGGACCAACGGAATCCTGTTTCGCTAACCTCATCCGCCAAATGCTCGCTTGGACTCCCGCACATCGCCCAAGCGCTGCAGAGGCCTTGCAACATCCATGCATGCAGGCGATCTCCGCATCCACAGTTGCAAACTCGTCAAAATCACAGGAGCGATCGGGGAAACTGCTAAAGATGAGACACGATGCTCCAATTGAAGCCAAGATCGATCCAGCATCAGGTCAAGCGATTCCAAAACAGCAGCAGGATCACAGTGGTGATACAGAGATCTTAACTCCAGGCCAACGACCACCAAGTTTTGATTATTCTGCTCAAGGAGTCATGGCGGCGACAGTGCTTACAAAGACCAAAGCTCAAGCAGCACACAAAGCTGGACCGCCCTAGGCTGGCATGTGAGAGTTTAGACGATAATCACACGTTATGGCGCCTGCGATAGCAATGCCTCGACATCTAGAAGTGTATCGCTGCGCAGTTCAAGAAAATTGTTTGACGGAAAGACGATGGATGGGTTTCAAACAACTATCAGAGCGACTGACCATTGAGGAACACGACTAAGGAATCAAATGAGGAACTCCAGAGAAAGCAACAGCAGTTCGGATTGCGCCCGAGACAACAACCACGGATACCCTTGTGTCGGACAAGCAGCAATATAACGACCGAAAAGACTGTAAAAGAAAGCTCATGCTCAACAAATCATCTTCAGATATAGATCAGAGAATCGTCTCCCGACTAACATGCAACGTTGGCCCGCAGTTGTGGAATACCAGCGAACTCTAGCATTGACCCCCGTATCGTACCTGAGATTTGATTTCTGCACAAAGACCACCCGGAAGCGCAATCGGATATCTACAGATCGCGATCGTTTCTTGCCGATATGACGCCAACGAAGGCTATGACGTATTAGGGCTGAAGGGCTGTGTTTCAGATTCCGCCACCATCATCTGCTCTTCAATCAGAAGTAACATACCCGTGAGCAGACGCCGCAGCTGATTGCTACGATTATATTACTCTATATCTCTATAGCAGCCTTGCACGAAGTATAGCATACTCATCATACTAATATCTCAATCTCACTCAACCGAATCCCCACCCTTTTGCTCAAGAGCTCCTCGACCAATCACGTCAACCTCAAACCTACCGTCACAACCTATACCATGGCTCTCCCCGCAGCCCTCCTCACCGCCCTCGGCACCTTAACCCTCACCTTGCTCTTTCTCCGCCTCTCCCGCTTCCTCTACCTCTATCTCCGCCCCTCCTCCCTCCCCCGCTACCTCCACAGCCCCGACAACCACGAACCCTGGGCCCTCATCACCGGCATCGGCAAAACCATCGCCCACACCCTCACCCAGCACGGCTTCAACATCATCATCCTCCACGGCCGCAACGCCTCCAAACTCTCCTCCCTCGCCGCCACCCTCCACCACTCCTTCCCCGCCCGCCGCTTCCGCCCCGCCGTTCTCGACGCCTCCCTCGCCTCCAGCACCGCAGATCTGCACCTCACCGTCCTAGTCAACAACGTCGCCGGCGGCATCGTCGTCCAGCCCCTGACCGCCACCTCTAGACCTTTCACTGGCAAGAGAGAGAACGCGCCCTTGATCGCCACATGTATGGTGGCGACCTGCCATGCTGTGATAAATTACTCTTTTATTGGAAAACTTATATAGATCTTAGATCGCAAATATAATTTCTGGATAGAAGATAAGAGAGGGAATTACGAGCCTTGAGCTTTACAATTCACAGAGTTAGTGTCCTCGGTTGTTGTCGAATCAGAATTGTAAACCTCTAGAGATGTTTGATTGGCTATTGCTGAAGATAAAAAGACATTACGAAGAAAAGTTTCGTGTGACCCGTCGCGTATGCGGGTTTGGCAGATCAGCATACTGGCTCGCGATCGCCCTCGTCGTGACTGTAGGCTAGTCTTGGGAATAGTCGCTGTAGCTGTCGCCGGCTCCAGCGCCGGCTCTGCAGCCGCCAGTAGGAAAGTCAACTCCCAAAAGAGTGTTGCTCGCGACCGAGCCGGGAACCAGGATTGCGACCTCATCGCCGACTACATCTCCCAGTTCCGTCACTCCATCCTCGAGCCCCACCGCCGGCACTTCATCGCCGGAGCGTAGAACCTCATTTGGCCTCCTCGCAGCGCCCTCCCCCGTCCTCCCCTCCCACACCCAATACCGCCACTCACACTCCGTCCTCCCCTCGCGCCTTTCCTTCCCCCTCTTCTGACTGCACCTCCCCACATCGCCCGCTCCACCAACGTCACCTTTGAGATCTTCTGTGGTATCGGCTATCAGGCTTCTGATCTGACCGGCGTCCTCGTCTCTAACTTGGAGACCTGCGTCGATGCCTGCGCAAGCTACAGTTCGCACCGGGACAACCCACCCAAGGACAACGTGTGGAGGGGTCTCGGTGTGTGACCATGAACCCGGACATGAAAGACGGGATTGTTGGTTGAAAAGTGGCGAGGTGTAGGTGCAAAGCGTGCTCCAGGGGTCCGTTGATAGTGCGAGCTTAGCGAAAAGCGAAGGAGGATGGGAAGTTGAAAGAAGTGGAGAGAAGAAGCTGTAGAAACACACTAGAGGGATGAAGCGCCAGGGTCGGCGTTGTGTGAAACGGTAGAGAGGCGTGCCTGGACGCTCTGTGGTGCTGTCTATAAGATTTTGGTCTCCAGGGTTAATCAGCACGAGGAGGGTGCGGAGGGCCTGCGCTTTAGCTATCTCGAAGTACCCTCTCTCGCGTGATATTGAAACACTATCTTATCTTAGAGAAACAATTAGCGTCCAAGGATACTCGCTTTATTTAAGTTATTGTGAGCTTTGGTATAACCCAGAGTAACGCCTTCAGGGTGTTCAACGTACTACGCGTCCGCAAGATATAAGTCCAAGCCCCGCTTCTGCTCTGATAAGGAGACGTAGACCAATCTCTCAATGCCCTGCTTTACTGACTCGGCAAGGTAGATTTCCATTGGGCTGCCCCATTCCCACCTGGTAAGCCCTCTCACCGTCCACGGTCTTTGTCTTTCGATTTGCACTTTGAGCGTCAAGCTCTCCATACACTGCCTCAATGTTGAAGCTTCTCACCACCAAAGCAATCACAATCTTGAGCTCTATCATCGAAAGCTCCACACCAATACAAGCACGCGGTCCATGTTCGAATGGTCGCCAAGCCCCCTTGACAGGATGCAGTGGATCCTCTGGATTCGTCAGCCAGCGCTCCGGGACAAACTCATCAGGCTGTGGCCAGAAAAGCGGGTCATGCTGGACAGCATGAGAGATAAGCCAGATAAGGCAGCCTTCGGTAGGATATTGACGGCCGTTGGCATCGGTGATGGTGAAGCCTGGCTCGCCGGCGCGCGTGGTCGATGCGGCGGGAAACAAACGCATGCCCTCCTTGATCACGGCGACGGTATAGAATAACTTATTCAGCAGATAAGGATCCTCGCTAATGCGGGCTGCGGCATCCGCAGAGTTAGAGCCAAAGACTTGGTCGTGCTCGGTGCGGACGCGGTGGAGCGTCTCAGGGTACATTGAAAGAAGATAAAGGATGTAACAGATTGTGCTGCTTGTCGTGTCATAGCCAGAAAAGAGAAAGAGCTTCATCTGATTGAGAGCCGTCTCCTTGAACGTCTTGTCAATACCTTCAAAGGATTCTGGATTTGCGTCCTGCTTTAAGTAGGCTTTTAGAGCGAGATCAATGACTGACTTGCTGCGCTTGACACTGTCTTGACTCTTGTAGAACTGGAAGCGCGCATCAATCTCCGGCGCAATGTACTTGTCCATTCGCCAGGAGTTGTATATATGGATGAAAGGACGGAAAGGATGATACTGCTGGAGCGGATTTCCCTCACTTCCGAAACTCATCCATCGCATCTGCCTTCGAAGAGCGTTGACCATCGGATTGCTCGATTGTTGCGAATGGAGATCCGAGTCTCTGTCACAGATCAGTATCATGACGGAACGCCAAAACATTGTCATTCCCCTTACAAGACCACCTTTCCGATGACATCCATGGCAAGATTATCTGTCAGACCTTTCATAGCAAAAATGTCTTTTCTCTCAACATGCTGTTGGAGAACCTTGCAGAAGACTGCTGTCTCTTTGACTATATCGGGTACCAAAGTCATCAGATGACTGGCACTGAAACCGGGGTTGAAGATATTGCGCCAAGTTTTCCACTCTTGACCGTCCATTCCAACGATATCTTTTCCGTTTGCCAATGGATATAGGAAATCGCGTATAGCTGGGAATTTGGGAAGTGTATGATCTGTGGTGATCTGTGACAGCGTTGAAGGCGAGGCGACCACGAGTGTCAAGGTAATAAACGGCCAAGCATCTATGTAGAAGATGGGTCCCATGTCTGGGTATGTCCTTCTGAGCTGGTCCGGCAGATAATGAGCGTGAGCGTCCTTGGGGAGATTAGACATCACGCGAGCAAGGACGAGAATGTGGCCAAAAACAGGATTGAGCGGTGGCATTGCCTGCTCGTTGATTAATTTTCATCCTTGAGAACATGACAAAAGTGGCTTGAGTGCATTCTCACCAAGCCTTGATGTTGCAATCTCAGAGCTCTGCTCCGCTCGATGTACAGCCTGAATACGAACAGCAACACAGATGCGGCAACCGTCGCGCCCAGCAAGAAATAAGGCGACGCAAAGCGTCGACCAGCGGAGATGTTGTCCATGGTCCGGAGCTTTCAGCCCGTTTGCTGGCGGGGTCCAAACGACGAAGAAACGGAGCTGCCGTGCAGATAATTGGTGAAGTCTAGGCGGCGCAAGGTCGTTATCGCTCGCGTCTTTTGACGGTGGGCGATCCAAGATAAGCGTAGCTGAATGCTGAGTGAAAACCCAGGTAGGCAAGCACTCTCTAAGCGTGCAGCAGCAGGCTCAACAGCAGGATTGCGGTGGCTTGAGGCATCTGGCTGATCTAACCCGTTTTGTATAAAGGTACAGCGCAGCCGGGCCGGGGCACCCGTTCGGGAGTAGTCTTCTCGCGCCTGTTAATTGAACTCGCTACCGCCACTCATGACAGCACCACCGTTGGACATCGCTCTTCTTTAGGCAACTCCTTTTGAACGCTCCCACTTTTGAATCTAGCCTGACAAACCATTCTCTTGAAAATATCGACCCACCATCGTCGGCTCTAGACCTGGCTAAGGTCCTACAATCAGAAAGAAGAAGCAATGGAGGAGCATCGCCGGGGCGGAGCAATGAGCGATAAGCTCCGCTTTACCATGATGCAGCGGCAATAGCCTTGTTTATCAGTGGTCCGACTGGTGCGCTTGAGATCATATCTGTTATAAGGCAGATGAGCTAGACACTTTAGGGTAGAGCTCGTCTGACGCGCCTGCTTTTCTTTGGACGGCCACCTCAGGGAATTCAGGGTACTAGCAATAGCGTAATGCTCAGCTGAGGCTGAAATCACTCAATATTTCAATACAATACCGGCATGCTTTCAACGAACCCTTCCGTAGCTGCGTTCCCTCAACCCGTCTACTTCAAGCGCTCACTTGGGATGGCCATCTTCGATATAACCTTAGACGTTGGCACCGATATTATGATCATTCTGATTCCAATTTGCCTTCTCTGGGCGGTGCGGATTAAACCCCGCCAGAAATTCTTCCTCGGCATATTCCTTCCTTTGAATCTGTTCATGGCGGTAACCGCTTCTGTGCGTGTTTCTGGTCTCAAATTCCACGGCACCTTCGACGAAGTCTGGCTGTTCCTTTGGCAGCAGATTGAAGCCTGCATTGCCGTCGCTATGATTTCTCTTACGGCCTTTCGCTCCGTTTTCGTAGCTTCCGCTACCTCTCGCGCACGTAAGGAAGGGGCTAGAAAACCCTGGTACTCGAGCACTGTGGAGGTAATCAGGCGCAGAAAAAACAAACGGACCCAAGACGAGGAAGAAATGCGCGGATTGCCTACCATTCCTTCAGCTACCCTGACAGGGATGGGGACATTCATTCAACAAGTACACCGTACGACGAGTTCACAGTCGACGAGTGATGGCGATCTTGACGACTGGCCTTTGCAACAACAGGCTGTGAGCTAAAGGGCAGGAAATATCTAGATGAGCTACGCGGCCTGCATAACCTGTAAGGATAGTGGGTGGCAAGGCTAAGAACCACAATATCTGAAGCAATCATGTCTTTCTGAAAGCACGGATGGGTCAATATGGCACTGGACAAATCTTGTTTGCATAGTAGCAAGTGCGGAATTTTTATTACTCGTGATCTTGTCAATATGCGTCCATACGAGTCAGCGTTCTAGCAGTACATCGCAAACTCACGGCACGTTCAGAACAATACACTAGGAACGTGATCATTTCCGCCTGGAACCGGAATCCAGAATTCAAATTGCAGCAGTCGGTGCCTCCCGGATGCATATAGAGGCTTCGTAGCTGATGTACCCGCTGACCGCAGCCCCATACACGAGAGTTCTCAGGTTTCGTTTTTTCTCGAGATGCTTATCTAATTATGACTTTCAGCTCATTCGTCGCCTAAATCGGTATACGGGTAGGCCAACCTGGCATGGTCAGAAATTGAGGCGAGGTTAGAACATACCTCGCTTGATATGCAGAATTGATAGGTTTGGTGAGTTAGGGCGGACTATGAGTAACTCTGGATCGCAAGCCTCACCTTATTGAAAACCTTCTTCCGGACCCTCGGACCTCGAGGCGTAGCGTAGAAAAGGCCGTGCCACGGACAGCCCTGGTCATTCTGCCTGCTTGCTGCCTTGGTTCCCACTCATTGTGCAGAAACAATCCACTTCAACAGCAGGACTTATCCCGTGACCAACGTGCAAGGATTCGCCGATATAGGCAGGAATGATCAGAAGTCGAAGGCCGCAGTGCCAGATCCACTCATGCACAGCAGCCTCGGCAAACGATCCAAATTCGCACTGGTTTGCAGTGCTACGCCGCCTTACGTGCCGGTCAACCCTTCGAAGAGCGTCCATGAGAGTCGAATACTGGTTCCGGAAGTGAATGGGCCAAGATCCATGGGATTCTATTATCTTAGTTGTACCGCACCGCGACTAGGCTTTGGGAAGCGGCTGCATATATAATATGGAGGCGAATCGACATTCCATCAAGCTACTTTCTGCAGTACCTGTTCAAAGGCCCTGTCTGAAACATTCAATTTGCAACGATATATACATCTTCTGTCCGTTTCGGATTTTGATACTGGAAGGCCTCCAGGGTAGATATATCCACTGATGGCTTCCAACGGGCCAGGGTATTTCCAAAAGGGGCCTTGGAATGAGTCGGGCTATTGGCAAGATTCAAGCCTTCTAGGCATGGGAGTCTACACAAGTGATGGCTTGACAGAAACCACTCCAGAAATCCTGCGGCTCTTTAACAAGTGGCTCCTGATGTCGCTTATGGTACTACTAGCCGTTAGCCCACTGTTGTGGATGTACATATTCATCTCCTGGACGCCTCTTGGTTCTTTGACTCATCCCAAGGAAACAAGAGAACCTCCCACGGTGTCTAATAAGATACCTCTAGTCGGAAGCCTAATCTCATACCTTACTGACGCGGCTGGCTTGGCACGTTCCATAACGTGACTTAGGATCTCCTTGATCTTGGATAGTGACCATGTGTCTTCTCACCGCATCTAACATCAAGGCAGGGAGCAATTCGGGGCATCTAGCATTGTCCGACTGCGATGCCTCACAAAGGACATTTATGTCGTCTCGGGAGCGGAATATCTAAATACGGTCTGGAGAAGCACTAAACGGCTGATTTCGACAAACGGGATCAACATTGCTCTGTCTAACATGTTTGATACCCCAGGAAAAGACATGAAGTTCTTCGAGGCTGATGACTCTGGTATGACTTATGATCCGCATCCCCAAAGCTCAAGAAGACCAGAAGACCGCGTTTTCTACCTTATGCACAAAGCGACAGTGGATTGTCTCGCCGGATCGCATCTAACGCTAGCCGGCCCAAGTTTCCAAAGAGCGCTGGAAAAACACATGGACGCTGTCCCTATCGGCCACGAGTGGGCGGACTATCCTGATCTCTTTGATTTTCTCCGGCCACTCATCTCACACTCAACCGTGGAGCCTATGTGCGGATCGGACTTCGTGTCCAGATTCCCCGACTTTGTCGAAGACTTTTGGCGATTCAACAGCAGCATGCCCAAGTTGTTACAAGGCTGGCCTCGGTGGGCGATGCCCGGAGCGTGGCGTGCCCACGATAAATGTATCGAGGTCATGAAGCAATGGCGCAACAGCAGCGATGAACAAACCTTCACTGGTAATGCCATGATACCGCGAAGATGGAGCTACTTTTCTAAGATGAAGGGGATCAGTACGCATGGCGTAGCTTGCTCGGACCTTGGTATCCTCTGGGGGTAAGTCACTCCGCTGTTCAAACTGCTGTGCGCTCATGGTTCAGGCTAATTACGTGCTGGGTATTAGCATGAACTCCAATTCCATGCCCGCGACTTTTTGGCTCTTTTGGCACATGATCCAAGATCGTGATTTACTTTCGCGAGCTACGTCTGAGGTCAGCGCTTGCGCTGTCAACCTGACTTCGAGGGACTTGGACTTTGACACGCCTAAGCTCTGCAGTTAGCCGCTGCTGCAATCTTGGTATGCAGAGACATTGCGTCTGTATGTTGCAATGTACATCATCCGCAAGCCCAAGCATCGGGATGCCCAAATCCTGGACTACAATGTACCCAAAGGAAAGATGATGGCGATCTCGAGCGCAATCGCACACATGGACCAACGAAACTGGAATCTCGGACATGAGGAGCAGCATCCTGTTGAAACGTTCTGGGCCGATCGGTTCCTCAGACCCAGAGCCTGCGACAGATCCGGATCAGCCACTAATAGAGTGACTTCCACCGGTGTGGAAAAGACCGCAAGCGGACCCCAATTCTCGATGAATAGCTACTCAGGATCGTGGATCCCGTTCGGTGGGGGCATCCACCAGTGCCCTGGATGGCACTTGGTGAAGCTACAAAGGCTCTTGAGCTTCGCCATGATGTCGAGTACGTTTGATTTCGAGCTCAGGCAGCGTTCCAAGAAGCCCCGGCTGGATATGGGAAAGTATGGCCTCGGCGCTTTGCAGCCTTCCGATAAGAGCCCTTTTCGCATCCGGAGGAAACCCAAGCGTTGCGAAGCGTGAAATATCTATTCAGGTTCAAATGAAACGAGAGTCTGCAAGCTCCAAAGCCGGAATAGCCACAGCATTTTACGTCTGGGGCTACGAAAAGCGTGTTTGTTCTCCTAGACTCCTTGTCAATTTCTGGGGGGGGGGTTGTGGGTATCATGGGGCGGCGACAGGTCTCCGTACATTCTAGAGAGTCTGAGAGTTCACAAGGGGCACAGTCTGCTGCATGATCCTTTCAAACGACCCTCGAATGCTCTTGATATGCAAGCCCCTCGATGAGACGGAGAAAACAGGTCCCGGAGCTGTGGTCGTGTCTCATTCACATGCAGGCGAACGGAGTTCAATCTAACCAAGGTAAGAACGATTTACAGCCCAGGTGCAATAGATACCCTTCGCTGAAAGTGCCGGCGGGCATGAACTGTACCTTAGCGTTGAGCCTCAGCCTCGTTGGTCTCAAGGAACCCAGTGCCATGCTGTACCTTAGCACGCTGCTGCCTGTCGCCAACAGCGCTCCAATCAATAATCGATAGAATGAGGCTGAAACATGAAACACCGGATCCAAACAGCGCCGCGGCTGAAAGTGGGCCGCGCCGGCGCCGCCGACCTTAGATTCCCGTCCTTAGCTCGCTTAGAATACCGTAATTTACCTTTCTGACACATGCCGTTCCCGGCATGCTTATCGGACAAGCAGGAGAGGCTCTCGATACGGTAGGTCAGGCCTTCTGTCTTGATAAGCCGAGGAAGCGAGGAAATCCAGGCAGGCGGCCAATTCCATTCATGTAGGCGCTAAGCGGGGTCACTGGCATACCAGGCCCCGGAAAGTGTGTGGCCAATGGCCCTGGGTGACAGGTCAGACTGCCTCCAGCAACACGTAAGAAGATGGACTGGGCGATGCTGGGTTGAAGAGGGAGGATGCTTAAGGGATGAGCGCTTTGGCGATACTGAATCGAGGGTGGTGTCTTGCCTGTGCCAGGTGAGTTTCTACCTATGCGGGTCGTCATCCAGGTAAGCTTCTCCCAGTGGGGGTTTTTTGCTTTGCGGTCTACGAGTTCGTGATGCATGTTTCTGGACATACTTCAAGAACTGTGGAAACAATTTGAACATGCATTTGAAAATATTGAAGACGCTCTGATGGTGAGAGTCTGGTCGAGTGTGGCGTACCTGCAGAGATAAACACTGGAAAGAGAGTAAATAGCCTCGCACGATAGAGTCGCGCGAAAGATGGGAATATATCTCAATGCATGTCTAAGGATAGGCGGTTACTGCGGTCTTATGTGTTGGTGGGTGCTGGAGGACTAATAGGGATCCCGAGATTGAGGTCTATTTCACCAAGTCTGGGTTCTGATTAGTCGTGTAGTGTTCTGATGCTAGTGCCCATCTATGTACTTTTCTGTCTGGCTCAGTCATTCCCGTCCATCAGGCATGATTACATCTCGACTACACAGATTCATCAGAATGCTGAATCTCACAGTCTCTCGCTCTCCGCTCCAAGACTCAAACTCAAAGCGTTCCACATTTCGCAATCACGACATTGGAACTCGGTTCCCTAATCGTCCATGTCAGCACGACCTCTAGTGCAAGGTAACGAACAACGGAGTAGCATACCCGCTGTCAGAGCCAGTACTCTCAATCGCCTTGACGAACTCTTGACCTTCGATCACCTCGCCGAAGACGGTGTGCTTGCCGTTGAGATGGGGCGTTGGGACCGTGGTGATGAAGAATTGCGAACCGTTGGTGTTGGGACCGGAGTTTGCCATACTGGTGGAGTGGGTCAGTGATAAGAGGTGCATATACGGTGGGGCCCAGCATTGAGAGATACTTACGAGAGCAAATACGGTCTGTCGTGCTTGCGATGGAAGTTTTCGTCGTTGAACTTGGTGCCGTAGATGGATTTGCCGCCAGTGCCCTTCGAAAATCAGAACCGAGTCTGGGTAAAAGAAGGTCCAATGGAAAACAAGATCAAGAGGCAATGCAAGACTGTCGGCCAGTCGCACATAACTACTGGGAAAAGAGAGTCGTATACATACATCCCCAGCAGTGAAATCCCCACCCTGAAGCATGAAGCCTAAGTGATATCCGAGGTCAGCATTGAATCACACCATAATCTTATTATCAAGATGGCTCAAAGCAGATGCTGCAAGGCATACTATATAATCCCCGCGACTCTCACGTATGGATCAAAGATGCTTAGAAGATCACTCACCAGGGATGATTCTATGGAAGCCGGAACCCTGATAACCATACCCCTTCTCACCAGTGCAGAGGGCGCGGAAATTTTCCGCTGTTTTGGGTACAACGTCGGTGTAGAGCTTGAAGACTACTCTTGCAGGTGGGCCTGTCAGCATGTTAGAGCTGATGAGTGCAAATAGTACTGGGTGGGCGCTTTCCATCGTTCACAACTAGATCAAAGTAGCAGGTGTCGCTTTTCGATAAACCCAAGGGATTAGAAGCGGTCGCTGGTGGAGCTGCTGTTTGTGCTGATGAGGGCGATGAGTGATGGGGCGGAGGATCTGGTCGAGGTTTGGTCAGTATATCATCAGGCTTGAGATATATCTCTAAAGATCGGGCGTGGGTAGGTGGAGAGAGTCGGTAGGATACCGGAGCTGCTGTCGCCCTTCATCTTCTCCTTCAACTTGTTCATGAGTTTCGACATGTTTGCAATAGGGGCAAGTAAGGCTTAAGAGGGGTCTAAGGGGTTCGTGGAGGAAAATAAAGATGTTGATTAGTGTATCTGGGATGTTGAGACTTGTCTGCGAAGGGTCTGGGAAAGCAGGGAAGATGTGATGACGCACGGTGGCGCAAGCATGTGGCGCACTATCTGGACGCGACGTCGTCCTTTCACAAAGATCACTTTCCGTCCTCAACCGAATGCCACCTCCGTTCGTCGGTTCCGATATAAAGGTATCGAGGTATCCAAGTCAATCTTAATGGCAAGAGTCTTCCAATGACTTGGATGATGCTGGACGTGGACCCTTTTGTGCCCTCTCCGCCGACAAATCCTTTTACTTGAGCAGTCGAGATAAGTGCTGCAGAAGCTCCGGCTCCTTGCTGCACTCGCTGTGGCGCAAAAGATCAATGCGCTGACAGTTTTACGTCTCTTACTCTGCGAACATAGTCCCAGTAGATCATGGCTTTCAAGTCCTGCCTGTCTTTGCGTCTCCCGTGTACTGTATGCCAGATGTTGCTCAATACCCTTCCCTAATCACCGACACAATCTCTTAGTCCCGTCCACATGTCCGTCAATGGCGAATTCAATACTCGACTCCACTGGCGACTTTGATCCTATTGCTACTTTCCTTTATCAATCGTTGTTGATCATCCCATGGCCAAGGTCTATTGACACCCCGATTAGGCAGAACGCGATCGTGGCTAACAAAGCCCTACCGTGCACAAAGGCGATCCACACATCTCTATAACTGAACCATGGCTCTCCAGCATATGTTTCAACATACCCAATAATATATTCAAACAGTTTGATCAGCGATCAATTCACTCTTTACACCAACTGAAAGCCAGACTTTCATTCTCTCTTTATTCCATCGGAATTTACCCCAGCTGACATACCCGAAATCCCACACACCGCTGCCATCCATCCCCATCGAAATGCAACTTACCCCCCTCCTCTTCCTAGCACTGGGCGCCACCACCCTCGCCACCCCCATCGACATCTCAGACGCCTCCTCCGACATCAACGGCACCACCTCCTCTCCCGCCGCGCCCCGCCTCGAGAAGCGCGGCACCTACGGCTGGATCGCCTCCTATTCAGACCTCGACTTCAAATGCCGTGGGGGCTACGCCGACAACCGGCCCGAGATCAGCACCGACTGCGTTAACTTCACTCCCGTGAGTGGTCACATCGGGGTATGTCTTTCCCCCACCCACTTCCCCCTTTTTGCTTTCACTTCCCCCCTTCCCTTTGCCATGCCCTTCCCGAAAACATCTTCTTCCTGCCTACCGTCTAAATTTCGGATTCCTGAAAGCGAGTTGCATTCGCTGACATAAACACCAGATCAACTGGGGCACCTGGCCTTACGCCTTCGAATCCCTCAACGTCTACAGCCACGCGGACTGCATTAACAAGATCGCCGTCATCAAAGGCCCGCAGAAGCACAGCCGCAACGGGCAGCAGTTTTGCTGGAATGTCTGGAATAAGCGGGTCCGCAGCGTGCGGACCTCGGACACGGCGGGCGATGCTCCTACGTAGATCATGCCCGGGAACGTGAAAGCTTGATTGAGAAAGAGGTAAGTAACTGAGGTGGGTATTTTCTTTTATGGCTATAGTAACGCCCCGCACTGGATGTGGGAGCTTATGTAGGACTGGAATGACTGAGGTGGGGGCGTTTCTTACAATCACTTTTCTTACAAGTTGTTATACAATCTCTGTACTTTACTACATTTACAATCCTTGCTGCTTCGGAATGAGGCCTATCCTTGACTGGTACGTCAGTAATCGAGATGAGGAATGACTCTTTCGTCTTACCGATTTTGTTCAGGGTTCGGACGCAACTATGCCTTTTCCCATTCAGAAAGATTTGTCATCTCCAATTTCTCTCAGTCCAAGTTTCAAGGATGTCGACAAGAGCTATATCCGCCTTTATAAGCGACAAGGGAAGCGCTGTTCCTCCCATACAAGTGGCGACGATTTTCCTGGCGACTACCCGCGCTTGCACAGATCTCTTTATCGCACCCCTTCTATCTCGAGATTCTCACTCGGTCTCCCCACCTCCTTCCTCGCACTTAAGAAGTTCTCTGTCTGCCAGCATCGCATTCTCGCCCCTTCTTCGTCCAACATGCCTCTCCCTCGATCGATGTTGCGTCTTTCTCTTGTTGCCCTCATTTCTTTCTCCACCCAAGCCCGCCCGTCCACCTCTCTCTCCCCTCTCGAACCTCGTAACAACAAGTTCTGGCTCCATTGCGGCAACGCGCCGACAGTCATCGCAGGAGAGTAAGTCATCCCCCCCCCCATCCCGATACAACACTAAACTCATCAGCATCCCCTACCCCTCCGCCGTCCTCACCACCCCACCTGACCCCTTCCCCACGTCCGGCTCCAACCAGCCCTGGATGACCTACCTGTGGTGCACCCCCTCCACCGTAACCTACACCTTCTTCTCCATCGGCGCCCTCACCCCCCCACCCCTCACGGGCTACCGCTCCGTCGCCGGCGCCCTCGCCCAAGCCATCGCCGAGCTCACCGTCTGGCTGTCCGCCAACCCCGACGGGCCCATCCACCAACCCCGCAGCGGCCACGACGACTGGTTCACCGACGCTGCCGCCACCACCGGCTTCGAAGTCTACGCCATGCACAGCGTCGGGCGGCTGACGTTCGGGGTCTTCCGGAGTGCGCTGCAGGGCCTGCAGCAGTTCATGGAGTGGAGCAAACACGCGAGTGCTGGGTATAACGAGGGGGACGGGCCGATGGCGTTTCAGATCAATGATGGGCAGTGGGGGGAGGTCGGGATGGGGTATGTGGGCTACACGGGGTGGCCGGGGCATGGGTGTGTGTATGAGGTGGTGGGGGGGAAGGCGAGTGATTGCACGACGTTCATCAAGAAGAAGATTGCGGATGCGGGTCTTTAGCGGAAGAGATCTGATTCCGGGAGACTTGCGCTTATAGAGGATGACGCGCACCACCAAGAGGGGGTTTGCAAGACTTTGCTTTCGCTAGTGCCCCTTCGTTCCTTCTTCCTTGCCCCTTGACGGCTTCAAACTCGCCATGGAAGGCGATGATTCCACTGGGGGGTTCATTGAGGTTTTTCGTCGAGTCAACGTCGTTTCGTTCCATGCCATTACCTTTCTACGCGGAACAGACACCGTGTTGTCTGATCTCATGATCCGGATCGCGAAATTTCTTCGAGCACAGTTCTCATCGCCCTTGTCGACGATCGACTCTGAAATCGTGAAAGACCCCCACAGTCTCGGCTCGCATTACGGGTAGAGCGTTTCGCAAGACTGGGAGACCTCTGGATCAATTGAGAAACCCATTCCGAGCACCACCAAGCTCCCCAGCGAACCTGACACGGTGGAACCTCCAGGGTCCCAAAGAGCCATCCATCGTTTCCGTTCCATCTCCTTACCTTCTACACCCTCCTTACTATCAAGTATAAATACGCTTTGACGGAATGCCTACTAAGCTTTGGATTTTGACAAGTCAATCATCTTGAAATAGTTTGGCTGAAATGTGTTCTCAGTAGGTACGAGAGGAGGGATTGAGAACCGTAATACGGCATGCCCAGCTTGAGGGTTAGAGTAGCCCGTACAACTTCCTTTTCCTCTTAGGGGCGTCAGAAGGGACATAGCGATAAGTCGTACACCTGATGTAAGAGGTCGGTGTTGAGAAGTGCAGATCAAGAAGGCGAGGCACAAGTCAGAACACGGTTCTCGCAGATTGAAGAAAGCTTCGGGTACAACTTCTAGAAACCACAATGCTATGAGATCATACCGCTGAGAACTCCGCGTGTGCAAGTAGCTATCTACAATGAGCCATTGTGACTTACGCAAGCCCGAGGTCTATTATCTATCGTCGTCTAGGTCCATTCAAGGCTTCTGGAAGACCATCGTAGCGTAACGAAACGAGCCATTGGCGAAGCCACGCCGCATCGCACGGAAGGATTGCAGGAAGGCTATGCCATCGCGCCCTTGGGAAAAGGCGAAGGCCCACAGAGACGGCGATTGGATTAAGGACCAGGAGATGTCCCTAGGACCGGTCAGCACGAAGGAATGGCAGCTCTAGATGGGATATTGACCACGTCTTTGACACCTTGTCGCTGATATCGAAGGGAGTGGAGAGGATCTTGAGGCCAGCCTGATCGGCAAGACGGCAGTAGTCTTCTTGCGTACACAAAGGTGGTAGCAGCATGCCATCTTTGAAAGAGGTCAGCTACTGCATCAGTGTACCAATTTTGGATCGAGTGTACCTTCAATAGGCTTGATATCTGCAACCTCTTGTGCATCCGTCAATCCCTTAGCCTTGAACCAATCCGCGACGACCAGCTTCCCTTCGGGTTTCAGGAGCTCGTATGCATTATTGAAGAAGAGCTTCTTATCTGGCAAATGACTCATCGCTTCCGAGATCCAAACGCAGTCGAAGATTGCTGCATTGTGGGGTGTGGTGAAGAAATCACCCATCTTCTCGGCGTCAAGCTCAAGGTATCGCACGTCGCCTTGGGAGCTGTCCGGCGAGTATGGCACCAGACCATCATCTTTTGTGAACTTGGTCTGCCCGTGTATTTTCCTCTGGCTTTCGGTCTCTCTTCTGGCTATTGCAACCTGCTTCCCACTGATGGTGATGCCTGTAACTTCACAGCCATGCTTGCTCGCCAAATAGCGTGATGTGCCACCAATGCCGCAGCCCACGTCCAACACCGAGCTTCCACGACGCAGGGCCGACCTTTCCAGCAGCAGCTCTATCAGGCGCTCCTGTGCCCTCTCTTTGGTATCGGTGGGCTGCAGAAAGTAGCCATGGTGGATGTGTTCTCCCCTGGGTCTCTTAGCCGGTACTCAAGCTTGCGGAGGCTCGAGACACTACCAGAGAGCGAGGTAATAGTCCGATGCAAGCTCATAATGGTGTCTGATTCGCGCTTTGAGAGCAGTGAAGGATGTCAGTGGCTCTGGAGCCGGTATCTCGTACTGGTTGCTGACTTCGTAGACTTCGACCGAGGAGGTGAATCCGTTCATGCTGTAGACTTGTTGGTTGATGTCCCGCGGGAGGATGACGCCCAAGGTGCCGAATGCCGGAGTCCAGCGTCTGCTACAGAGCGTCGCATGTACTCATTGCCAACGTTATGTGCTGGGAACAGGAAGTACTGGCCTTGAGGGATTGGACTCGCCTCATTGGTGATGCTGCTTGTATTGCTCCGTGTTCATCATACTTCACTTAATGATCCATCACTAAGTGAAGTATGATGTTGGTGTCAGGCCGATGAATTACTCCCCAGTCGAAAAGCTGAAACGGCGGAGACATGTCCGGACCCCGGTACATCTACGGCCCAGGGGTCAAAGATTGTCCGTGCCTGCTGAGCTAACCATATGCAGACAAGCCTCCTGTCAGGTAGATAACGTATTCGCGGCTTGGAAACGAGGTGCTTGTTGGTTATTCTCAGTCTATCTCTCTGTACCCCGTGCACATCTTAAAGTAAGAACTTGAGACCTGATTCCCAGTACTCTGCCGACAAGTCTCGTACACCTGGCTATCCCGTTGTCTCTCTACTCCGGAGATCGCCGGAGGGTGGGCAATGGCTGACATGGTATTGCTGACTCGACTGTCTCATGACGTGGGCTTCGGCGTCGCTCGTTTTGTGCAGTCGACTTTCACATGCGTTCTCCTCGCATCACTTCTCACTGAACCGGTCAACCTCCTTCTCAACCTCCTTCTCCCTCACCCACATCGACGCACTTTCACTCCTCTGCTCGTTGTGACAGGCTGGATTCATTACAGACTGCACGTACTGCACAGAATCGATTAGGAAAAGCTCAACAATGTCCAACCTCACAGCCTTGCAGAAACACGTCGCCTTCTGGGACCGCGACAACGATGGCATCATCACCACTCTCGACATCTACTCCGGCTTCCGCGATCTCGGCTTCTGTGTGCCATTCTCCCTCGGCGGCCTGCTGATCAACCTCTTCTTCTCCTACCCCACCCGTCTCGGCCACAGCTACCTTCCCGATCCTCTCTTCCGCATCTACATCGACAGCATCCACAAGGCCAAGCATGGCTCCGATACCGGCGCTTATGACTCGGACGGCAATGTTCGTCTGGCACTCTTCAACGAGATCTTCGATCAATTGGACGATACTGGCACGGGGAGCGTGGGCGTGAGGGATCTGTTCCGATTGATATCGAGGAATCGCGTGGCTGCAGACCCGGCTGGCTGGAGCTTCGCCTTCATGGAGTGGTGGACCACCTGGCTACTCCTGCAGGAGAAGGGCAGAGTATGGAAGGAGGATCTAAGGCAGGCCTATGATGGTAGCTTGTTCTGGAGGATACGTGATGATACAATGAAGAAAAAGGGCTGGCAACAAGGATACGGCTGGAACGACTTTACCCATAGTATGTGGAAGAACGGGACGTGGAAAGAGTGGGAGTTGGGCACTGGTGAACCACTGAACACGACTGCGAAGCAGGAACTATAGGGGTGCAAAGGTCTGGCTTGCCCTCTCTCAAATATTCGGTACGGCTTCTATTTGCTCCGAAGCTCTCTCCTTCGTTGTCGATCCAACCGAGGGAAAAGGGCTCTGGGTTTGTGTTAGCCGTCCCTAAGGCCATTCTTTAGGCCGGCGCTGGGACAGACTTCGATGATGCCATGAGGACTACGAGTTAATGATTCTTTCTATCTACCGATTAATACACCAAGCCACACCAAAGGCTTGGAATAAACTTTGAGCGGGAACAGACCAGACATTCTATGAGATATCTTTGCGAAACGACTTACGGAAGCACCTAAAAGGATAAAAGGAGATAAGGAATAGCTACTGAATACTCTATAAAATGCTGCACTTTCTACTCCCACAGACCCTGACTCGAACGTCTTGATCGAGGTGTCCGCCGCCTCTTGATGCATCGATGAGAACAACACCATAACCTGACGTAGGTAGAACATCGAGAAATTATTCCTTGCAGACCATACACATCTATCATCGACCTGACTTTTATCAGTACTTAGCGCTTCTACAAATATTCCGTGTGTTTGCACTGATCGAGCCTCTGAGATACGCCCGACGGAGTTTATACTGGCGATAGTCGAATCCGAGCGTCGACAGTGATCCCAATGCCAGGAAAGCGGCAGTTCATATTTGCGAGCTTCTTACGAAAGCTCATAGCATTTATTTTCCAAGACAATTCGGGGACTTTTTTCCTTTCCTTACACATTAGAGTAGACATGTGTGCGCTTCTATTTTATCAGCACCTTCAAACTCTAGAAGTTCATTTCGGGCCTTCTTTGGCATGGGGCAAGAAATAAGACACGCGGTTGGCGAGGACTTGAGCGAAAGATATCTCATATGCTATCCATGACACAGCGCCGCCGCTTCAGCCAGGCTTTTCACTCAAGAATAACTTCTCTTTTCACCCCACAAGCTCAGTCTCATCACCTCTCCTATTCTACTCCTCTTCCTCCTTCAAGTCTCCCAGACTATAGACCTCTGCTGTACTGTCTCCATCATACTTTCCACCCCGCCCTGCCAAAGACCCTCACGATCCCGCGCCCTGCGCTCCCTTATCACAGACTCCGTCAACGTTACATTCCACTCCAGGATCCCACATCTTCGCGCCGACATGACGCCAGTTTCAACGTTTTGCATCTCGAGCCCTTATACGTCGCGAACCTGTAGCGTTTTCGAAGCACCGCATATGATGCCTCGCGTTTTGCAAGCCATGGTAGCGACTTTGCCAATTGGGCAAGCACTTATCTGGGCGCTTATCGTATATAGGCGGCATTGGGGTTACCCAGTGCTGATATATCTGTATATGGCGGGCAGGGTGTTCAGTGGAATCATCTCTATGTGTCTCTCTCTCAATCTGCCACGATATCGATGATACGCTTGGCAGTGCTTCAGCCCGTTCTGCTAGTCTGAGGAGATGCTATGATGTGCCGTGACCAGCGGTTACTCGATAATAGATTTCCTTATTATTTATAAACTCGAGCCCATGCATTCCTCCGAATCCATGCCAAATTCCACGCTTTTCGGATTCCAAATCGACATATTCTTCATTTGCTGCTTGGAAAACTTCGAGAGCAACGAGTTAGATCAGCCATGGACTAAAGAACCAGAGTACCGCAGTCAAAGAGTAGAGTCACCAAAGCATCTACCTGCTGCTGCTGCTGAAAGGAAGGATACCGTGGAATATACCAGAACATGCCTGCTTTCGAGAGATGTTCGAAGCATACAGGGGCTGTGCGTTGGAGCAATCACCGAGTCCGCGCACATGGAGTACTATTGCTGAGAGCAATATACATCTCCCCTCCTGCCCACAAAGAACCAACTAACACTTCCCATAAAGCTCTCTCCATCGCAACCAGACCAAAAAACCAAACCCCCAAAAGAATCTCACAACGACCCTAAAGCCCTCCGCTCTGAACCCCCAATCCTGCGCAATCATACCTCCCGATCAACGCACATCTCCAACTCCCCTCTTCCCATAAAACCCAAACAAATAATTCTTCAAGTTCAACGCCACGTCGTCCGACCTTCGATAGCCCACGTCTAATTTTTCTCACGGTTTGTTATCAGCAGTATGAATTCCGTCCAGAGGGTTTTATTCGAAGATAGAGCTGTGCTCGAAGGTTCGCTCTTCTTCGTAGGATAGATAGTATAAGTTGGGGTGGTTTTTCTTGGCTTTTGTATAGGGAGATGGAGAGCTGGGGATTTTTGATTTGATGGTGGTGTGGGTTGTGGGGGTTTGGTGGGGTTTGGGGGTTGAGGCTGGGGCTGGGTGGGTGGGTGATTTGGTGGTGGGGGTCGAGCTGGTGGGTTGGGATTGGGGTTTGTGATGGCGGTGTAGGTTTTCTATTTTGTGTCTTTTTGGGGGTGGTGCACGTTGTTCGATGCTAGGGACTGGGGGTAGAGATAAGGAGAGGGTTCTGGGATCTTTGGAGAGTGTGCTTGAAAGCTGCGTATGGAATTTGGGGGTGGGCAAAGCGGTAACGTTTGAATCGAAGCTTGAAAGATGAATTGCATATAGCTCTACAATGAGGAAGACTTATATCTGCTCTTCCAGCAATATCTCTCTCATTCTTTCTCGAACCATCGCCGCACTTTTCAGTCTCAGCACCGGCCCCTTCATATCCACCGCCCCCCTTATCTCCACCAGCAACCATCCACCTCCTAATCCATCTTCCCC
>JAABUS010003035.1_pt1 | contig 28869 bp, 31 predicted proteins | sample 5560161 | NCBI WGS metagenome assembly JAABUS01 (sample SAMN10711885, study PRJNA513376) | rock metagenome | isolation source: Antarctica rocks | place: Antarctica: Victoria Land, Trio Nunatak nord | collected 2016-01-04
ACGGCGGTCGGCGTTGTGTTTGTGCGGCATCGGTGCGGTCAGGACCAAAGAAAGGGAAGAGCAACCTACCATCATTCACACCATCGAAGTGCACCAACGCCCGGCCGCGGTCAACGCGTCCTTGGACAGGAAGTTGTTGTAGAGCGTCATCCGGGCGACGCCGGCCGCGGCGGTCACGTCGTTGATGCCGACGTTGGACGCACCGTGACGCGTGAACAGTCGGCGTGCGGTCGCCAACAGGCGGTCGCGACCGACAGACCCGCGAGGTCCATTATTGCTCTGCTGCATGTCATCTCCGGTTTGACACGGGGGTTTTGTTGGTAGATATACCGATCTACCTAGATTGCCAAGGAGGAGGCTTCGCCCGTGCCCGACATCAAGCTTTGGTATGCTCCGGGAGCCTGCTCGCTTGCGCTGCATGTCCTGCTCCATGAAATCCGCATCCCCTTCGACGCCGTCGAGACATCGGTCGCGGAGGGCGCGAATCTGACGGACGAGTTCGCTCGGATCAATCCAAAGAAGCGCGTGCCCGTGCTTTCCCTAAACGGCGAGGTGATCACGGAGGTTCCGGCGATCGCCACCGCCATCGCGGACTTGGCTCCGGAGCGGCACCTGATGGGCAGGACCGCGCTCGACCGCGCGCGGGTCCATGAATGGATGAACTGGCTGTCCGGCACCTTGCACGGACAGGGCTTCGGAGCCTTGTGGCGGCCGCAGCGGTTTTCCGACGACCCGGAGGTGTTCGAAAGCATCAGTGCCAAGGCCCGGAAAACCATCTCCGAGTGCTTCGAGGTCATCGAAAGCAGGCTTTCGGGTCCATATTCAGCAGGTGACGGCTTCACGGCGGTCGATCCGTACCTGCTGGTCTTCTACCGCTGGGGAAATGGTATCGGCATCGACATGCCGAAAACCTACCCGAGCTATACGAGCTTTGCGCAAAGGCTTGTCCAACGGGACTCGGTCGCCGCCGCGCTTGCCGCGGAAGGGATCAGCGGTCGAGCGCTCGCAGACCAAGTGCCCCGAATGGACAATACGATGCGCACCGCGCCATCGACCAAGGAGAATGCATCATGAAGATCGCCATCATCGGCGCGACCGGTCTGGTCGGAACCAAGATACTGTCGGAAAGTCTCGACCGCGGGCACGAGGTCACGGCGATCGTCCGCAACCCGGAAAGGCTGCCGACGCATCCGCAGCTCAGAACGGCGAAGGGCGACGCCACTAGGCCCGCGGAGCTAGCGTCGCTGGTCACGGGGCACGAGGTGGTGATCAGCGCGTTCAATCCGGGAAAGGACGAGAGCGGCACGGGTGCGCAATCCATCGTCGACGCGGCCAAGCGTTCCGGGGTCAAGCGCCTCTTGGTCGTGGGGGGCGCAGGCAGCCTCGAGGTCGCGCCCGGCAAGCGTCTGGTTGACCAGCCCGACTTTCCCGCCCAGTGGAAGGACGGTGCGCTCCGCACCGCAGATTTCCTGGACCAACTGCGCAACGAGGCCGAGCTTGATTGGGCGTTCGTGAGCCCGGCCGCCATGCTCGCTCCCGGGGAGCGCACCGGCCATTACCGTGTCGGCGGAGACCAGCTCCTGACGGACAGCGACGGCGAAAGCCGCATTTCGCTCGAAGATTACGCGGTTGCCATGCTCGACGAGGCCGAACGGCCGCAGTACCATCGCAAACGCTTCTCGGTCGCTTATTGAAACTGCCGATCCGCAATCGCCGCCTGCCGGGGACGGGTCAAGTTCGAGGCGTGACGGCACACAGCCGTGGCGCGTTCGGACGGGATGGCGAAGGGTCAGTGACGGGCTGGAAATCATCGTGGAGAATGTCATGTCTCAGCAATTCAAGGTCGCCGCGGTGCAGGCCGCGCCGTCGTTCCTCGACGTCGAAACCGGGGTCCGGCGAGCCGTCGGGTACATCGAGGAGGCCGCGAAGGCGGGCGCCAAGCTCGTCGTGTTCCCGGAAACCTGGCTGCCGGGATATCCGAACCACATTTGGCTGGGGCCGGTCGCCTGGGGCATGCAGTTCGTCGGCCGCTATTTCGAGAACTCGATCGTGGCCGGGTCGGACCATGATCGTCGCCTGGCGAAGGCCGCGCGCGATAACGGCATCCAGGTGTCGATGGGCTTGTCGGAGCGCGCGGGCGGCAGCCTGTACATCGCGCAGTGGCACTACGGCGAGGACGGCGGGATCATCAAGCGCCGCCGCAAGCTGAAGCCCACGCATGTGGAACGCACCGTCTTCGGCGAGGGCGACGGCAGCGACCTGGCGGTCTGCGAGACGGCCATCGGCCGCATCGGCCAGCTGTCGTGCTGGGAGCATTTGCAGCCACTGAGCAAATACGCGATGTACGCCCAGAACGAGCAGATCCACTGCGCCGCCTGGCCCAATCTGGCGCTCTACGAAGGCGGGGCCTATGCGCTCGGTCATCAGGTGAACAACGGCGCGAGCATGGTCTATGCGGTCGAGGGCGGATGCTTCGTCGTCGCGGCCTGCGCGCTGGTCTCGAAGGAGCAGCAGGACATCCTGTGCGACGGCGACCCGGCGCGCGAGGCACTGTGCCCCGTCGGCGGCGGATACACCAAGATCTACGCCCCCAACGGCCAGAGCATCGGGACCGAGATCGCGCACACCGACGAGGGGTTGGTGACGGCCGACATCGACCTGTCGATGATCGCCTACGCCAAGGCGGCCGCTGACCCGGCGGGCCATTACTCGCGCCCCGACGTGACGCGCCTGATGCTGAACGCGAAGCCGCAGCGTCCGGTCATGGCCTTCGACGAGACGTCCGGCCTGGTGACCGACTTGGCCCTGAACGTGCCCAAACTCGAAGTGGTCAAAGCCGCCGAGTGAGCGCCTGTGGCCCCGTTGCGCGGGCGGGGCCACTCTATCCGTCCCGCTCCCGCCGGAGACCGATCATGCCGACCCCCGATGAGTTCTACAGCGCGTCCAGCCGCAGGCTTCAGGACGAGAACGACAGCCTGAAACTGGCCGACGCCGTCGCCCATGCCATCGTCGATGACGAACTGCGCCCCGAACAGGCGGGCTTCATCGGCAGCCTCGACTACTTCTTCCTGACGACGGTCAACGAGAAGGGCGAGCCGACCGTGTCCTACAAGGGCGGGCCGGTCGGGCTGGCCCATGTGGTGGACCCCCGCAGGATCGTCTTCCCGAACTACGACGGCAACGGCATGTTCCTGTCGATGGGCAACGTCACGGCGACGTCGAAGGTAGGGCTGCTGTTCATCGACATGGTGACCCCCCTGCGCGTCCGCGTACAGGGCGAGGCACAGCTGACGCGGGACGCCGGCCATCTGGCGCGGTTCCCCGGCTCCAACATGGTCGTCGAGGTCGATATCACGTCCGTCTTCTACAATTGCGCCCGCTACATCCACAAACATACGCGCGTCGAGACGTCGAGATACGTCCCCGACACAAACGGCAAGCAACCCTTCCCCGCTTGGAAGCGGATCGACGGCCTGCAGGGATCGCTGCGCCCCGAAGACGAGGGCCGGGCCGAGGCCGAGGGCGGCACCATCACCGAAGAGGAATACCAGGCGAAGGTCATGCGCGGCACATCCTGACCGCTACACCCCCGTCGTCGCCATCGTGGCGAGTGCACTCCAGTTCATTCATAACAGCGACAACCGGCCGCGAGCTGCACAAGCAGGCAAGCCGGGCTGCACGCATCGGCAAGACCGCGGAACGTTGGGTAGTTAGTCTGATCTTGATCGGCAAGGAGATCCTGTCATGGCCATCGATTTCACGTTGACATCGGACCAGCGGCGCTTGCGCGCCGACGCGCGGGCCTTCGCGCGCGACGTGCTCACCGGGGTCGGACCGGCCACGCGCGAGCTGCCGACGCCGATGGAGCGCTTTGCGGCCACGCGGCCCTTCTACGAGCAGGCCGTCGAGGCAGGCTTCCTGTGGCGCCTCATCCCCGTGCCGCTTGGCGGCGAGGGCACAGGCGTGGTGGACATGGCCGTAGTCGCTGAGGAGTTCCACGCCGTCGATGTCAACGTCTCTCTGACCCTGCTCGGCACCATGCTCGGCCTGTTTCCGCTCCTGCTCGCCGGCAACCCGGAGCAGCAAGGGCGGTTCTTCGCGCCCTTCATCACGGGCCGGGGTGCACCGCTCGCATCGTTCTGCGCCAGTGAGCCGGGTGGCAGCGCCAACTTCGCCGCCTCTCAGCCGGCCGAGGGTGTGCGTACCGTCGCGCGCCGCACGAACGGTGATGGGAGCGATTGGGTCATCACAGGCGCGAAGAAGTGGGCGTCCAGCGCTACGGGTTGGGACGGGACCGGTGCCGACGTGATGACGGTGGTCTGCCGGACCAGCCCGGACGCGCCGCCCGAAGCGGCGATCTCGGTCATCGCGGTGCCGGGGCCGGCGCCGGGCATCGTTCTGACGCGCGCCATCGACTCGGTCGGCCATCGCGCGCACCTGCAGCCCGAGTTCCGGTTGGAGGAGGTGCGCACCGCAGCGGGGAACGTGATCGGCCGCGTAGGCGGCGGCAAGGATCTGGTCGAGGCCTGCTTCACCGGAACAGCACCCATCGTCGGCGTCTTCGCGGTGGGGCTGATGCGAGCGGCTTTCGAGTTCGCCCTGGCCTTCGCGCGCGCGGAGCGGCGGGGCGGGGCCGTGCCGATCATCGACCATCAGGCGGTCGGGTACGCGCTCGCTGACGCCAAAATGGCGCTGGAGGCGGTGCGCTCCCTGAGCTGGCGCGCGGCTCACGCGGCGGACGCGCAGGCGCCAGGCGCGTTGGAGCTGGCGTTGCACGCCAAGGTGTTCGGCTCAGAGACGGCCGTGCGAGTCATCACGGACCTAATGCGAGTCGTCGGCATCGACAGTTACGACCGCGAGCTGCCTTTAGGCAACCTGTTGCAGGACGCGCTCGTGCTACCCTTGTTCGACGGCGGCAACATGGGCGTGCGTCGGCGCCAGCTCCACGAGTTGCTGCGTGCGCCGGCATACGACCCGCTGATCGCCATGGGGTGACCGCAGTGATCAGCCCTCGTGTCTTGTCGGGCGGGGTGCGGCAGCGCCTTCGTGGCAGGACGTCGTTCACGGATTCGTGATCGCGTCGCGTGGGAAAGTCCCATGTGGGTCTTGAACATGATGGCGTCCCCGGGGCTGAAGAGAAGCCCTTGGAATACCGTCTTGGCGCGATCCACCATCGACGCGGCCGCGCGATGCTCACAGCGCTATCGTAAACTTCCGCATGGATGCTGCCAGTACGCCTACGATGGCAACGGGATGTTCTACTCGACGGGCAACGCAGCCGCCTACCCGCAGGTCGGTCTGCTGTTCATCGACTTCGAAACTCCGCACCGGCTGCGCGTCCAGGGCAAGGGCGCAGCCAAGGAGGCGTTCCCCGGGGCGCAGCTTCTGGTGCGGGTCAGGCCCACACATATTTTCGCCAACTGCTCGCGCTACGTTCATAAGCGCCGCAAGGTCGAGGCGTCGAGGTACAAGTATATGCCGGGCCGTGACGGCTCCGCGCCTCTCGCTTTGTGGAAGCGGACCGACTTCGTCCAGAACAGTCTTCCCGACCGGGACAGGCACGAAGCCCAAGCGGTCGGCCCGATCACGCAACAGAAGTACGTGGCCAAGGTTGCGGCGGGCGATGCGTAGCTGGTGATGACCTGTCAGGCAGGTGAGGGTTCCAGCATCTCCTTGATCCCCAGCCAACATACGGCAACCCCGGTCAGCACAGGTTATTTATCAACTGATTGCTGCGGGGCTATCGTAAGGGGAAGCACCTCGTCGACGCATTGCCTACTGGCTTACGACGAAGACGTGGTTTCGCGAGTTGGCATCCAAGCTGGCGCGTGCGGGCGTGCAGGCCCTTACCGTGGAAATTCGCACGCACGTTGCCAGTGGGCGAGATCACTTGACGCGGGGCAAGGTCGGCCCTGAGCGCGTTGTCCGAATGGCCACTGCTCCCTACGGCGGTGTGTGCCCGTTCCTCCGGTCATGCCTCCTGCAGACGCGGGACCAAGCTGACCGAACTGGCGTGCAGCTTGGCCAGGATGCGGTCCAGCACCTGCGTCTCCTCTGGCGTGAGCGCCGCCGCGAGTTCCGTTTGTAACCTGCGCGCGTGGGGGACGATCTGGCGGTAGGTGCCGAGGCCCCGGCGCGTGAGGCTTAGCATGTGGACCCGCTTGTCATCCAGGTGCGGCTTGCGCGCGAGCAGCCCCTTGTCGGCGAGACGGATGACAGCCCGGCTGACCTTCACGCGGTCCGTCTCGGTGGCCTCGATCACCTGCTGCGTCGAACGCGGCATACGTTCGCCCAGCACCGCCATCACGCGCCATTCCGGGATGCCCACGCCGAACTCGCGCTCGTAGCGCTCGGCGAAGATCCGGCTCATGCGTTCGGCCACAATCGAAAAGCGGTAAGGCAGGAACTCCGCCAGCACGAGGGGCACCTTCCCATTGGCGGCGGGTCCGGACGCAACGGTGGCATTCGCACTCGACATGACAATACCTTTTGTATCATCTCATATGAGATGATATCAACCGGGCATAACACACCGGACAAGGCGGAGTCAGCGGATCCTCGGTGACAGAACCGGCAACGCGGGGCGCCGCGCGTCGGCGCGGGAGGAAACGGGATGGACACGAACTACCAATCGCTGACATTCCCCTACGCGAGGGCCGCGGACCAGGACGCGCCGGCCCCGGTGCGGCACCCCGTAGTGGTGGTCGGCGCCGGCCCGGTGGGCCTTTCAGCCGCCATCGACCTGGCGCAGCAGGGCGTCCCGGTGGTGCTGCTGGACGACGACGACCGGCTTTCCACAGGCTCGCGCGCCATCTGCTTCGCCAAGCGCACGCTGGAGATCTTCGACCGCCTCGGCTGCGGCGAGCCGATGGTGCAGAAGGGCGTCGGCTGGAACACCGGCCGCGTATTCCTCCGGGACGAGGAGGTCTACAGCTTCAACCTGCTGGCCGAAGCCGGGCACCGCCGGCCGGCCTTCGTCAACCTGCAGCAATACTACGTGGAGGGCTACCTGCTTGACCTGGCGCAGGGGCTGCCCGGGCTCGACATCCGCTGGCGGAGCCGCGTCGTCGGCGTCGCGCAGGACGCGGACGGGGCGGAACTCGTGGTCGAGACGCCGGAAGGGGAGTACCGCCTGCGCTGCGAGTACCTGGTCGCGGCCGACGGCGCGCGAAGCCCCATCCGCAAGGCCCTGGGCCACGAGAGCCGCGGCCAAACCTTTCGCGACCGCTTCCTGATCGCCGACGTGCGCATGGAGGCCCCGTTTCCCTCCGAGCGCTGGTTCTGGTTCGACCCGCCCTTCCATCCCAACCAGTCCGTGCTGCTGCACCGCCAGCCCGACAGCGTCTGGCGCATCGATTTCCAGCTCGGCTGGGACGCCGATCCCGTCGCCGAGCGCCAGCCCGAGCGGGTCATCCCGCGCGTGCAGGCGCTGTTGGGCAAAGACGCGAAATTCGAGCTGGAGTGGGTGAGCGTCTACACCTTCGCTTGCCTGCGCATGCAGAGCTTCCGGGACGGGCGCGTGCTGTTCGCCGGCGACTGCGCCCACGGCGTCTCGCCTTTCGGGGCGCGGGGCGCCAACTCCGGCGTCCAGGACGCGGAGAACCTGGCCTGGAAACTGCGCCTGGTGCTGCAAGGCCGCGCGCCGGACGGGCTGCTCGACAGCTACGCGAGCGAGCGGGAGTATGCGGCGGACGAGAATATCCTCAATTCCACCCGCAGCACCGACTTCATCACGCCCAAGAGCGAGGCGAGCCGCACCTTCCGCGACGCGACGCTGCAGCTCGCGCGCGACCACGCCTTCGCCCGCCGCCTGGTGAACAGCGGCCGGCTTTCCACCCCCTCGACGCTCGCCGCCTCGCCGCTAAACACGCCGGACGAGGAAGCGTTCGAGGGCGCGATGGTGCCGGGCGCGCCGTGCACGGACGCGCCGGTCCGCGCGGGCGGGCAGGACGGCTGGCTCTTGGAGCACGTCGGCGACGGGTTCACGCTTCTGCACTTCGGCAACGGCACCGAGATACCCGCCGAACGGGTGGGCGCGTTCGAGGCGCTCGGCCGGGGCGCGGTCCCAGTCCGGACCATGCTTGTGGAGCCGAAAGGCGTGGCCCCGCGGAGCCTGGAGGGGCTGGTCGTGCTCGGGGAGAACGGGCTGGTCTCGCAACGCTTCGACGCCCGGCCAGGCACCACCTTCCTGCTGCGCCCCGACCAGCACGTCTGCGCCCGGTGGCGGGGCTTCGACGCCGCCAAGGTCCGGGCCGCGCTGGCCCGCGCCACCTGCAACGCGTGACCGAAGAGGAGCGCCGTGCTCAACACCGAGCCCAACATCGCCAGCCCCGACGACTTCTACGAGGCGCTGATCGAGACCCACTGCGGCCTCTCGCCCGAGCAGAGCGCGCTGGTGAACGCCAAGCTGGTCCTGCTGCTCGCCAACCACGTGGGCGACCTCGGCGTGCTGCGCGAGGCCATGACCAAGGCGCGCGCGGGCATCACGCCCGCCGGCAGCGACGCCGTCCTGCGCGCGGTAGCCTGAGGCCCGGGGCGCGGCGATGCGGCTGCACGGATATTTCCGCTCTTCCGCGGCCTGGCGCGTGCGGATCGCCCTCAACCTCAAGGGCATCGCGGCGGAGCACGTCTCCCACCACCTGCGCCACGGAGGACAGCGGGCGCCGGACTACCTGCAGCTGAACCCGCAGGGCCTGGTGCCGGCGCTGGAAACGGACGACGGCGCCTTGCTCACCCAGTCGCTGGCGATCTGCGAATGGCTGGACGAGACGCACCCCGACCCGCGCTTGCTGCCCGGCGGCGCGTTGGAGCGTGCGCGCGTCCGTGCCTTCGCCCTGGCCATCGCCTGCGACATCCACCCCGTGCAGAACCTGAAGGTGCTCGACCGGCTGCGGGCGATGCCGTTGCCGGAGACCGAGGTCACGAACTGGGCGCGGTGGGTGATCGGGAATGGACTCGCGGCCTGCGAGGCGCTGCTGGCCAGGACGGCGGGCCCGTTCTGCTTCGGCACGGGGCCGACGCTCGCCGATCTCTGCCTCGTGCCGCAGCTCTACAACGCCCGCCGCTTCGGCGCCGACCTGCAAGGCCTGCCCCACTTGCTCGCCGCCGAGGCCGCCTGCAACGGGCTGCCCGCCTTCCTCCAAGCCGCGCCCGACCGGCAACGCGACGCCGAATGACCCGTCTGGCGACGAACCCCATACCCTGAAAGGAATACCCATGTCCGGTTTCGCGAACACCAAAGACCTCGCCGACAAGAACGTCTCCTTCGAGGAGCTCGGCCCCGGCCTGTACGGCTACACCGCCGAGGGCGACCCCAACTCCGGCGTGGTGGTCGGCGACGCCTCCGTGCTGGTGGTGGACGCGCAAGCGACGCCGGCCATGGCGCGGGACGTGATCGCGCGCATCCGCACCGTCACGGACAAGCCGATCAAGCACGTGGTGCTGAGCCACTACCACGCCGTGCGGGTGCTGGGCGCCTCGGGCTACGAAGGGGCGGAGGTCATCGCCTCCGACGCGACCCGGGACCTGATCGTGGAGCGCGGCCGGCAGGACATGGACAGCGAGATCGGGCGCTTCCCCCGGCTGTTCCGGGGCAAGGAGAGCATCCCCGGCCTGACCTGGCCGCACGTCACGTTCCATGAACGGATGACGCTTTGGATGGGCAGCCGCGAGGTGCAGATCATCCACGTCGGCCGCTCCCACACCGCCGGGGACACGGTGGTGTGGCTGCCTCAGGAGCGCGTGCTCTTCGCCGGCGACACGGTGGAGTTCGGCGCGACCCCCTACTGCGGCGACGCCCACTTCGCGGACTGGCCCGGCACGCTCGACGCCATCCGCGCGCTGGGGCCCGAGAAGCTCGTGCCCGGCCGGGGCCGGTCCTTGAGGAGCGCGGCCGAATGCGAGGAGGCCATCGCAGGCACGCGCGCCTTCACCTCCGACCTGTTCGCCATCGCCAAGCGTGCCGTCGCGGCGGGCAACGACCTGCACGCCACCTACCAAGAGGCGATGGCCGAAATGCGCCCGAAATACGGGCACTGGGTTATCTTCGAGCACTGCATGCCCTTCGATGTGTCCCGCGCCTATGACGAGGCCAAGGGCCTGGACCGGCCGCAGACCTGGACTGCCGAGCGCGATTTGGAGATGTGGCGTGCCTTCGAAGGCAACCAGCCCATGAGGTCGGCCGAGGTCCACGGCTGAGCCCTGCACACCGTTCCCTCATCAGGAGGATACAGCGATGAACGTCACCGTCCGCCCCAACCAGGCCGCCACCGCCGCCACGGCTCAGGGAGCCCTCGCCTACCTCACCGGCTTCGGCAACGGCTTCGAGACCGAGGCGCTGCCCGGCGCCTTGCCGGTCGGCCGCAACTCGCCGCAGAGGTGCCCTTACGGGCTCTACGCCGAGCAGCTCAGTGGTTCACCCTTCACCGCGCCCCGTACCACCAACGAGCGGAGCTGGCTTTACCGCATCCGTCCCACCGTCGCCCATTGGGGCCGGTTCCGCAAAACCAACATCGGCCTGTGGCGCACGGCGCCCGCGCCCGAGGTGGATGTGCCCATCGCGCCCCTGCGCTGGGATCCGCTACCCATCCCAAACGAAAGCGTCTCCTTCCTCGAAGGCGTGCGCACGATGACCACCGCCGGGGACGGTGGCACCCAGGCCGGTATGGGCGCGCACGTGTACCTCATCACCCGCTCCATGCAGGACGAGTATTTCTACAACGCCGACGGCGAGATGCTGTTCGTGCCGCAGCAAGGCGATCTCCGCCTGTGGACCGAGTTCGGCATCATCGACGTCGAGCCCGGCGAGGTCGCGGTCATCCCGCGGGGCGTGAAGCTGCGGGTGGAACTACGCAGCGGCCCGGCGCGCGGCTACTTGTGCGAGAACTACGGCGGCGCCTTCACGCTCCCCGAGCGTGGCCCAATCGGCGCCAACTGCCTGGCCAACCCGCGCGATTTCCTCACCCCGGTGGCGGCGTACGAAGACCGCGAGGCGCCGGGCGAGATGTACGTGAAATGGGGCGGCACGCTCTGGGTCACGGGGATCGACCGCTCGCCACTGGACGTAGTGGCCTGGCACGGCAACTACGTGCCCTACAAGTACGACCTGCGCCGCTACTCGCCGGTCGGCCCCGTGCTGTTCGATCACGCGGACCCCTCGATCTTCACCGTGCTGACCTCGCCCTCCGAGACGCGCGGGACGGCGAACATCGACTTCGTGATCTTCCCGGACCGCTGGCTGGTGGCCGAGAACACCTTCCGCCCGCCGTGGTACCACGTGAACGTCATGAGCGAGTTCATGGGCCTGGTCCACGGGGCGTACGACGCCAAGACCGGCGGCGGCTTCGTGCCGGGCGGCGTCTCCTTGCACAACGCCATGCTGCCGCACGGGCCGGACATGCAGGCCTTCGAGGGCGCGAGCAACGCCGAACTCAAGCCGCACAAGCTGGAAGGCACGCTCGCCTTCATGTTCGAGACCCGCTTTCCCCAGCACGTGACCCGGTTCGCCGCCGAGGCGGCGGAGCTGCAGCAGGGCTACGGCGACTACGGGCGCGAGCTGAAGCGGTATTTCGACCCCGCCAAGCCGTGACCCCGCCGGGGTGGCGCCGTGCGCCGCCGCGCCGCCGCCCCGCTCCGCGAAAGGCACTCCGTCTTCACGCCCACCTGCCCCGATCGGACGACAGCGATGCCAGACCTCGACGCGACCCACGATCCTCGCCTGCGGAGCTGGGTTGCTTCCGCGCAGGACCACGCCGACTTCCCGATCCAGAACCTGCCGCTCGGCGTGTTTTCCCCGCTGGCGGAGGCGCCGCGCGGGGGCATCGCCATCGGGGACCACGTCCTCGACCTGCGCGCCCTGCACGGCGCCGGGCTGCTGGACGACGAGGCGCAGGCCGCCTGCCGCGCTTGCGCCGGGCCGACGCTCAACCCGCTGCTGGCCCTCGGCGCGGGGCCGTGCCGGGCGCTGCGTGCCGCGGTGGGCATGCTGCTGGCCGAAGGCTCGGAGGAGCGGCCCGAACTGCTGCACCGGGCGGCGGACTGCCTGCTCTACATGCCCGCGCATGTCGGCGACTACACGGACTTCTACGTCGGCATTCACCACGCGACCAACGTCGGCCAGCTGTTCCGACCCGACAACCCGCTGCTGCTCAACTACAAGTGGGTGCCGATCGGCTACCACGGCCGTGCCTCGTCCATCCGGCCCTCGGGCGCGGAGGTCCGCCGCCCCAACGGCCAGCGCAAACACCCGGACAGGGCGGAGCCTAGCTTCGGTCCTTGCGAGCGCTTGGACTACGAGCTGGAGCTCGGCGTCTGGGTCGGACCCGGCAACGCGCTGGGTACGCCCGTCCCGGTCGGCGGGGCGGCCGGCCACATCGCCGGCTATTGCCTGCTGAACGACTGGTCGGCGCGGGACTTCCAAGCCTGGGAGTACCAGCCGCTCGGCCCCTTCCTGTCCAAGAACTTCCAAACTACGGTCTCGCCCTGGATCGTCACCCCGGAGGCGCTGGCGCCCTTCCGCGCCGCCCAGCCCCCCCGGCCCGAGGGCGACCCGAAGCCCCTGCTCTACTTGCTGGACGAGGCCGACCAGCAAGCGGGCGCGCTGGATTTGGAGCTGGAAGTGCTGCTGCTCACGGCGGCGATGCGCGGGCAGGGCATGAAACCGTACCGCCTCTCCCTCGGTACATCGCTGAACATGTATTGGACGCCGGCGCAGGTGCTGGCCCACCACGCCTCGAACGGGTGCAATCTGAACCCGGGCGACCTGCTAGGCACCGGCACCATCTCAGCGCCGACGCCCGACGGCTACGGCTCGCTGCTGGAGATTACCCGGGGCGGGAAGGAGCCGATCGCGCTCCCGTCCGGGGAGACCCGGCGCTTTCTGGAGGACGGGGACGAGGTAATCTTGCGCGCCCGCGCCCGGCGAGACGGTTGCGCTCCGATCGGCTTCGGCGAGTGTCGCGGCACCATCCTGCCGGCCCTCCTCAGCCTCTGAACCCAGTCTCAATCAAATAAGGCTCTTGTTGGGTTCCGGGGTGGTGCCGGGTCCGTCACGCAACCAGGCCGGCGATCAGGACACCGAGCAGGGCCTTGCCGCGTCGGCGCACGTTGTGCACGAATTGGACTCTGGGTTTCCGGCTGACCGAGTACACCGCCAAGGACGGCACCGAGGAATTGTGGGGTGTTTGGTTGCAGCGCAAGGGCAATCCGCATGACGTGGTGTTCAGCAGCAGCCGCGGCCCCCGGCTGCATCACTTCGCCCATACCGTGCCGGAAGTCGGCGATCTGATCCATGCCTGCGACGTGGCCGCCAGCATGGGCTTCGCGTCCCATATGGAGCGTAGTCCCGGCCGCCACGGGATCGGCAACGCCCTTTTCGTGTATTTCCGCGATCCGGACGGCCATCGCATCGAATTGTTCAACACGCACTACCAAGCCATTGACCCGGACGAGAAGCCGCTGCGCTGGGATCTGTTGAACACCAGCCGTTCGCAGCTCTGGGGACTGCCGGCCACGCGCCGTTGGTACATGGAAGCCACGCAATTCGCTGGTGTCGAACCATCCGCCCCGCTCTTGCAGGCCGATCCGGTCACGCTCGAAACATTCCTCGCCAACCAACTGTAGCGCTGCACCCACGCAAGCAATCCATGGGCAACAACCGATGACGAAGGAAGAGGCGTTGGTGAGAATACCGGCCGACATTCATACCGCCCCGCGTGGCTGCTGACTTGGACGTGAGTTGGGGCGGCGCGGGTGATCTGATTCTATCCTGGTCCAACTTGATGCGGAAAGGGCAGCCCACCGCAGTTGATTGCCGCCCGATCAATCCTCGCCTTGTTCCGGCCTTTCGTCCTGGCCGAGCCTTAGAATGAGGGTGTCGAGCGCGCGGAACACGTCCTCGACGGCCTGTTCTCCCAACTGCGCCCCGATGCCGGCGTAAAGCGGCTCGGACCCGGCAGCGACCTCGGCGAACAGGCGCCTGCCCTCGGGTGCCAGGGACACGCGAGTGCGCCGCTGGTCGGTGCTGACCGGCTCGCGCCTGACCAGGCCTCGTTTCTCCAACAGGGGCACCGTGCGCGACAGGCTCGGCAGCAGGAGGCAGCAACGGCCCGACAGTTCCTGCATCTCCAGCGCGCCCGCCTCCGCCAATACGCGGAGCACGCGCCACTGCTGCTCCGTCAGGCCGTGCCGGCGCAGGTGCGGCCTGAACCGTTGCATGACCAGCTCGCGTGCGCGGAGCAGCTTGATCGCGAGCGACCATTCCCTGTCCTGCAACGCGGCTGCTGGGTTCCACTTGCCTCCGCCAGCCATCCTGCCTCAGTGCTTTGCGGTCCGCACCATGCCGGTGCCGGCAGCCACGGGCAACACCGGACCAGACCCGCTGGGCTTCGGCCCGCTCGCAACGGTGTCCGGCCCGTCCGCCTGGAGCATCGTTCGGGGCGGGTTCTGCGCTTGCCACCATTCACTTAACAAGTTAAGTATCTGCTAGGGGGGAGATGCAGATGCCGCATATCGTTGTGGAGTACTCCAGCAACCTCGAAGCGGACGTGCCGCCGCGGCGCCTTGTCGATGCCCTGCATCAGGCCGCCCTGCAAACCGGCGTCTTCCCTCTTGGCGGCTTGCGGACCCGGGCGGAGCGGCGCGACATCTACGCCGTCGCCGATGGAAATCCCGACAACGCCTTCGTGGCCGTGGTTGCCCGCATCGGCAAAGGCCGGGACCCAGAAACTCGCCGGCGCGTCGCAACGGAGTTGATGGCTGCGCTGGAGGCGGAAACGGCCCAAGCGTTCCGCACGCGCGGCCTGGGGCTGACCGTCGAGGTGCAGGAGATCGACGACACGGCGTCGCTCAAAACCAACAACCTGCACGAGCGCCTGAGGCGCGTGGAGGCCGCCTCATGAACCAGGTCACGAATCCCAAGCTCACCGCGAACCTTGCGGCGGCGGACCGCCTCATGCAGCGCTTCAGGGGCGGCATCGTCCCGCACCTGATCGCCGGCGAGCGCGTGGCGTCCGCGTGCGGCACCACCTTCGACACGCTCGATCCGGCCACGAACGAGTGGCAGTGCACCGTCTCCATGGGCGGGGCGGCCGAGGTGGACCGGGCGGCGCGCGCCGCTTCCGGGGCGTTCAGGGCGTGGGCCGCCGTGCCCGGCGCCAAGCGCCGCACGGTCCTGCACGCCATCGCCGACGCGATCGTGGCAAAGGCCGACGAGATCGCGCTGGTCGAGAGCACCGACACCGGGCAGCCGATCCGCTACATGGCCAAGGCGGCGCTGCGGGGCGCGGAGAACTTCCGCTACTACGCCGACCTGGCGCCCGCCGCGCAGGACGGGCAGTCGCTGCCCGACGAGCACCACCTAAACTACACCATGCGCCAGCCTATCGGCCCCGTGGGCATCATCACGCCCTGGAACACGCCGTTTATGCTGAGCACCTGGAAAATCGCCCCGGCGCTCGCCGCCGGATGCACGGTCGTCCACAAGCCGGCGGAGTGGAGCCCGCTCACCGCCGTGATCTTGGCCGAGATCATGGACGGGGTGATCCGGGAACACGGACTGCCACCCGGCGTCGTCAACCTGGTGCATGGCCTTGGCGAGAATGCGGGCCGCGCGCTGACCGAGCACCCGGACATCAAGGCCGTCGCCTTCGTGGGAGAGACCACGACCGGCTCGCACATCATGCGCCAGGGCGCCGACACCTTGAAGCGCGTGCATTTCGAGCTCGGCGGCAAGAACCCGGTGATCGTGTTCGAGGATGCCGACCTGGACCGCGCGCTCGACGCCGCCCTGTTCATGATCTACTCGCTCAACGGCGAGCGCTGCACCTCGTCCTCGCGCGCGCTGGTGCAGCGCCCGATCTATGAGCGGTTCGGCGCGGTCCTGGCCGAGCGGGTGCGGCGCATCAAGGTCGGCCACCCGCTGGACCCGGAAACCGAGGTCGGCCCGCTCATCCACCCCCGCCATTGCGAGAAAGTCCTTTCCTTCCCCGATGCGGCCCGGCGGGAGGGCGCCCGCGTCGCCGCCGGCGGCGGGCGCGCCATGCAGGGGGCCGGCAACTACGTCGAGCCGACGCTCTACCTCGACGCCGGCAACGCGATGCGGATCGCCCAAGAGGAGATCTTCGGCCCTGTGCTGACGGTGATCCCGTTCGAAGACGAGGCGGACGCGGTGCGGATCGCCAACGACGTGCGCTACGGCCTGACCGGCTACGTCTGGACCCGCGACATAGGCCGCGCGCACCGGGTGGCACGGGACCTGGACGCCGGCATGATCTGGATCAACTCCGAGAACGTCCGCCACCTGGGGACGCCGTTCGGCGGCGTGAAGCAGTCCGGCATCGGCCGCGACGGCGGGGACTACTCGTTCGAGTTCTACATGGAAACCAAGAACATCGCCGTCGCCTACGACAGCCACAAGGTCCCGCGCCTCGGCGCGTGAAAACCAAGGGGGAACGAACGTCCATGCCGATCCCGCAATCCGTCCTGCATCCGCCGTTCCAGGTCGTGCGGCTGAACCACGCCGTGCTCACGGTGACGGACCTCGGCGCCGCACGGGCGTTCTGGGCCGACACGCTCGGGCTGCAGGTGACGGACGCGGCGCCGGACCGGCTTTATCTCCGGGCCATGGAGGAGCGCGGCCACCACTGCGTCGTGTTGCGCCGGGGCGAGAGGCCCGAGGCGAACCTGTTGGGCTTCAAGGTCTTCAGCGAGGAGGATCTCGACCGCGCGCACGCCTTCTTCCGCGCGCAGGACCTGCCGGCGCGCTTCGTCGAGGAACCCTACCAGGGGCGGACGCTCCGCACCCAGGACCCGCTCGGCGTCCCGCTCGAGTTCTACTTCCAGATGGACAAGCTGCCGTCCATCCACCAGCGCTATGCGCTGTACAAGGGCGTCAAGCCGCTGCGCATCGATCATTTCAACTGCTTCACGCCCGACGTCCAGGCTTCGGTCGAGTTCTACAATGCGGTCGGCTTCCGCACGACGGAGTACACGGAGGAGGAGGGCACCGGGCGGCTTTGGGCGGCGTGGATGCAGCGCAAGGGCGGCGTGCACGACATGGCCTTCACCCACGGCGCCGGGCCGCGGCTGCACCACGTCGCGTTCTGGGCGGCGACGCCGCTCAACATCATCGACCTGCTCGACCTGATGGCGACGACCGGCTACGTCGGCCACATCGAGCGCGGCCCCGGGCGGCACGGCATCTCGAATGCCTTCTTCCTCTACATCCGCGACCCCGACGGCCACCGGATCGAGATCTACTGCTCGGACTACCAGACGGTCGATCCCGACCACGAGCCGATCCGCTGGGATTTGCGCGACCCGCAGCGGCAGACGCTCTGGGGCGCACCCGCGCCGCGGTCTTGGTTCGAGGAGGGCAGCGTCTTCGCCGGGGTCGCGGCGCGTCCGCCCGTGTACGAGGCGTCCCCCGTCGTGGCGGCGTGATGGGCGCATTGGACGAGGCTGCGGTGCTGGCCGCGGCGCAACGGCTCGACGAGGCCGAGCGGACGCGCCGGCAGGTGCGGATGATCTCGCTCGACCACCCCGGCATGACGCTCGACGACGCCTACCGCATCCAGGCGGCCTGGGTTGCGCGCAAGCTCGCCGCCGGGCGGAGGGTCAAGGGCCACAAGATCGGCCTGACCTCCAAGGCGATGCAGTCCGCACTCGGCATCGGCGAGCCGGACTCCGGCGTGCTGCTGGACGACATGTTCTTCGCCGATGGCGGGACCGTGCCCTGCAGCCGCTTCATCGGGCTGCGGGTAGAGGCGGAGCTCGCCTTTGTCATGCGCACTCCCCTGCACGGGCCGGGCTGCACCATCTTCGACGTGCTCGACGCGACGGGCCACGTGACGCCGGCGCTGGAAATCCTCGACACGCGCGTCCTCCGCAGGGACCCCGAGACCGGCGCCACGCGCACGGTCCTGGACACGGTGGCCGACAACGCCGCCAACGCTGGCATCGTGATGGGGGGCCGGCCGTTCCGCCCGCATGACCACGACATGCGCTGGATCGCGGCGATCTGCTTCAAGAACGGAGCGGTGGAAGAAACCGGGGTCGCGGCGGGAGTTCTGAACCACCCGGCGAACGGGGTTGCGTGGCTCGCCAACAGGCTTGCGTCGCTTGGCAAGAGGCTGGAGCCGGGCCAAGTGGTGCTGAGCGGCTCGTTCATCCGCCCCATCGAGGTCGGGCCGGGCGACACGGTCCAGGCCGACTACGGGCCGTTCGGCACCGTGTCCTGCTATTTTGCGTGAGGGGGCTTCCATGAGGCTGGTGACGTTCGAGGCCGGCGGCGCGCGCTCCTTCGGGCTTTGGTCGGAGGACGGGGTGATCGACCTCGGCCGGCGCCTGCACGGCCGCTATGCCGCCTTGCACGAGCTGGTAGCGGCGGGCGACCTGGGCGCGGCAGAGGCGGCAGCCTCCGCCGCGCCGGATCACGCGCACGCGGACGTCCGGCTGGACAAGCCGCTGCTGGGCTGGGGCAAGTGCTTCTGCGTCGGCGTGAACTACCCGGAGCGCAACGAGGAGTACCGGGACGGCTCGGCCGGTCCCCAGTACCCGAGCCTGTTCGTCCGCTTCCCCGAAAGCCTCACCGGCCCGGACGCGCTGCTGGTGCGGCCGCCCGAGAGCGTGCAGCTCGACTACGAGGGCGAGGTCGCGCTCGTGATCGGCAGGCGCGGGCGGCGCATCCCGCAGGAGCGGTGGACGGAGCATGTGCTCGGCTACACCGTCGCCAACGAGGGCTCGGTCCGCGACTGGATGCGCCACGGCAAGTTCAACGTGACGCCGGGCAAGAATTGGGCACGCAGCGGTTCGCTCGGCCCCTGGATCACCACCGCCGACGCGTTGCCGCCCGGCCCGATGCGCGTCACCACCCGCGTGAATGGCGAGCTGCGGCAGGACGACACCACCGACCGCATGATGTTCCCGTTCGCGCGCATCATCGAGTACGTCTCCACCTTCTGCACGCTGGAACCTGGCGACCTCATCCTTACGGGTACCCCCAGCGGCGCCGGGGCGCGGTTTGCCCCGCCGCGATACCTCGCGCCCGGCGACGTCGTCGAGGTCGAGGTGCCCGCGATCGGCACGCTGCGCAATACGGTCGCCGACGAGTAGCCTGCCGGCGCGCTCGCCGATCCGGCCTTGAACCCAAGCCGCCAGCAATACGCGAGGATTCGCTGATGCACCTTCCCCGCCGCACGCTCCTGGGTAGCGCGCTTGCTACGATCGCCACCGCGCCCTTCGGCGCACTGCGGACCGCGCGGGCGCAGGGGGCGCAGGGGGCGCAGCCTGTGCTTCGGCTTGGCGTGCTGACCGACCTTTCGGGTCCTTACCGCGATACCGGCGGCCCCGGCTCGGTCGCCTGCACGAGGCAGGCCGCGGAGGAGGCGCAGGCGGCGCTGCCCGGCCTTAGAGTCGAAGTGCTCCAAGCTGACCACCAGAACAAGCCGGACGTCGGCGCCGGCATCGCCCGGCAGTGGTTCGATCGCGAAGGCGTGGATGCGGTGGTGGACGTGCCGAACAGCACTGTGGGCCTGGCCGTTGGCGAGGTCTGCCGCGAGAAGGACAAGGTGTTCCTGGCGTCCGGTCCGGCCACCACGGACCTCACGGGGCCACGCTGCGCGCCGACCACGGTGCAATGGACCTTCGACACCTATATGCTCGCCCGCTCCACCGGCGGCGCGCTGGTGGAGGCCGGGCGCAAAACCTGGTTCTTCCTGGCCGCCGACTACGCCTTCGGGCACGCGCTGCAGCGGGACGCCACGACATTCATCGAAGGCGCGGGCGGCCGCGTGCTCGGCAGCGTCAGCTACCCGTTCCCGCAAACGTCGGATTTCTCGTCCTTTCTGCTGCAGGCCCAGGCGAGCGGCGCCAAGGTGCTGGCGCTCGCCAACGCCGGCACCGACACGATCAACTCCATCAAGCAGGCGGCGGAGTTCGGACTCACCGGCGCCGGCACGACGATCGCGGCCATGCTGATGTTCATCCCCGACGTCCATGCGCTCGGGCTGGAAGCGGCGCGCGGCCTCGTGCTGACCGAGACGTTCTACTGGGACCTGAACGACCGCACCCGCGCCTTCACCCAGCGCGCGCTGCCCAGGATGAACCCGAACTGGCGGCCGGACATGGAGCACGCCGGGTCCTATGCAGCGGCGCTGCACTACCTCAAGGCTGCGGCAGACCTGGGCGCGGCGGAGGCGAAGCGCAGCGGCGCCGCGGCGGTCGCGCGCATGAAGGCCATGCCCACCGACGACGACGCCTTCGGTCCCGGGCGCATCCGCGAGGACGGGCGCAAGCTGCACCCGGCCTACCTGTTCGAGGTGAAGCAGCCCGCCGAGAGCAAGGGGCCGTGGGACTACTACAAACTGGTCGCCACCACCCCGGCCGACCAGGCCGCGCGCCCGCTCGACCAAGGCGGATGCCCGCTGGTTCACGGCTGAGCGCTCAATCGTTCACGCAGCACCCAACACGCAAGGAGTCCCCCATGGACACAACGTCCCGAATCGGACGGCGCCGCCTGCTGCATGCGACCGGCGCGGCGAGCCTGACGGCTAGCATTGCGCCTTTACGGCCTGCCCGCGCCGCGCCCGATGCCGACGCCCAGCCGGCGGCCGCGCCGCCCGGCGATGCCGGATCGGGCGGGCGCTCCGGTGATCGCATGATCGCCGAATTGGGCGTGGCGCAGGCTGTCGCCGCCATCCGGAACGGCGAACTGAAAGCCGAGGACTATGTCGGGGCACTGCTGCGCCGGGCCGAGACGCTGAAGGCGCTGAACGCGTGCATCTCGGTGAACACGGACGAAGCGCTGCAGGCAGCCCGGGCGGTCGACCAGGCCCGTGCCTCCGGCCAGCCCCTGCCGCCTCTCGCCGGACTGCCATTGCTTGTCAAGGACAATATCAACTACGCGGGCCACCCGACCACCGCTGGCACATGGGCATTGCGGGAGTTTCGCCCGACCGACACGGCGCCTGTGCTGCAAATCCTGCTGGCCAAAGGCGCGCTCGTGCTGGCCAAGACAAACATGCACGAGCTGGCGCTCGGCACGACCAGCAGCAACGCGGGGTTCGGCTTCGCCAAGAACCCGTATGACATAAGCCGCGTCGCCGGCGGTTCGTCGGGCGGCTCGGCCGCGGCATTGGCAGCGCGGATCGGGCCGGCGGCGCTGGGCAGCGACACCGGCGGTTCCCTGCGCATCCCTTCCTCGTTCTGCGGCGGCACCGCGCTGCGCCCTTCGGTCGGCAACGGCGGCGCGGAGCGGCGATACCCATCCGGGGGAATCGCCCCGATCTCGCATACCCGCGACACGGTCGGCCCGATGGCTCGCACCATGGCCGACGTCGCCTTGCTCGATGCCGCGATCGTCGGCTCCGCGCCTGCGGGACCGACGGCGCTGCGCGGCGTCGTCCTGGCGCTGCCACGGAGGTACTTCTGGGAAAACCTGGATGATGAGGTGGCGCGGATCTGTACCGCAGCGGTCGAGCGGCTGCGGGATGTCGGCGTTCGCTTCATCGAAGCCGATCTGGACGGTGTGCCCGAGGCGAACGCCCTGGCGGCCTTCCCGATCGCGCTTTACGAAATCGGTGAGGATTTCCCACGCTATCTGGCCGCGTCCGGCAGCAACCTGAGCTGGGCGGATGTGCAGGGCCAAGTGAAAAGCCCGGACGTGCAGGGCGACCTAACCGCTGCCCAGGGCGTCACCCGCGAGATTTATGAGCGTGCCATGCAGGTCTATCGGCCGCGCCTGCAACAGCTTTACGCGGAATACTTCCGGCGCCTCGGGGTGGACGGAGTGATCTGCCCCACGGTCCCCGTCCCCGCACCGCTCATTGACCCAAGCTTCTCCGGCGCGATCGCGATCAATGGCCACCCCCAGCCTGGAGGCCCCGCCGCCGAGTTCGCCGTGACCATCCGCAACACCGACGCCAACAGCGTTGCCGGGATCCCCAGCATCGCCTTCCCGGCCGGCATCACCCGGTCCGGATTGCCGGTCGGCCTGGAGCTGGACGGACCGCTCGGCTCCGACCAGCGGCTGCTCTCGATTGGCCTCGCAGTCGAGGCGGTGCTAGGATCCGTGCCGCCGCCGCCCAACATATGACGGAGCGATAATGCGGATGATGGACAGGCAACCCTGCCAGCTCGCCCTGCAGCTCTGCGTGCCGCGCGAGCAGCTCGGGGCTGACGACCGGTACTGCCCACAAGATGGAGGATGCACCGAGGAACACCCCGAAGCCCGCCATGGTCACGGGCAGCACGCGCCAGGAGCCCGCGACCCGGGCGAAGCCGGACCGCAACCGCTCAACGGGTGTCTCGTCCGGGTAAATCGCCAGCGTGATGTGCGCCGCATAGCCGAGCTGGTGCCGGTTGGCGTCGATGCCCGCCACTGCGAGGGCAGCCACATCTCCTCGAACACGGAACCACTGTTCAGGTCGAGGCGGAGGGTGATGGCGAGGGGTATAGGCACGATGCTGGCGCCTGCGCCAAAGAACTGCAAAGGGCTGGCAACGCGGCATGGGATGGACAGCGGGTCTTCTGAGTGAGCTAAGCAGGATTCCCTCGACCACGCCACATTGGGTAGGTGTTGAGACGGGAGTGGCTGAAGCTGGATCGGGTCATGGTTGGTCGGCCTCGGGTTATCGTGACGGAGTGCGATGTCGCGGAGTTGGAGGCGCTGGCGCGGTCAGCGCGTCGCGACGAAGCGGACCGGGGGCGTGCCATTTTGTTGTCGGCGCATGGCTGGACCAGCGGGCAGATCGCTCGTGCTTTTGGCGTGACGCCGGACAGCGTGCGGCGGTGGCGGACGTGGTTCATGGCCGCGGGTGTAGATGGGTTGTATGCGCACCCGCAGGCTGGAGCGGCGCCGATCAAGAGCGAGGCGGCCTTGACGCTTGCGCGCGAGGTTCTGTCGGTGCCGGTGGCAGATCGGCCAAACTGGACCCTGCCGCGATTGCAAGCCGAACTGGCGGCGCGCAGCAGGCTCTCGATCTCCCGAGCACAGCTCAGCAGGGCGCTAAAAGAAGGGGGTTCCGATGGCGACGGCCGCGTCACTACCTGCACGGGCGGCAGGGCGCGCAGGCGGTCAATCGGTCTGCGGCTGAGGCTGCGTGTGTTGCGCCAGCAGGCCGCCGCTGGGGACATCGTGCTGCTGTTCGGCGACGAATCCGGGGCGTTGACGCATCCGTATCTGGCCCACGCTTGGGCCGAGCGAGGTGCCGACCTGCGCGTCCCGGCGCCGGGCCAGGCGCGAAAGCGGGCGCTGCTCGGCGTGCGCGACCACGGCAGCGGCGAACTGGTCGTGCATGTCAGCGCCAGCAACCGCAGCACCGATTTCATCGCACTGCTGGAAATTCTCGACTTGCGCTACGGACCAAAGCCCGGGCGAGCCACGGCGCCGGTCGTGTTGGTGCTCGACCACGGCCCAATCCACACCAGCAGGCTTGTCGCCAACATGGTGATCGATCAGGAGACGGTTACGCGCACCTTCCCGGACGGCCCTGGCGAAGTGGATGTGGTTGCCCTCGACGAGGTCGAGAACGGCAGGATCGCTAAAGCCTGGTTTAAGAGGGGATCACCGTGCCTCCTGTGAACACTGACCCATTCCATCATGGCGAGCACGAGGCGCAGACGCGAGCTGGCGTGCGGCTGCTTGGTGCGCCTATCCGGGACTGGATGCCCGACCAGCACCGATTGTTCTTCGCCCAGCTCCCCATCCTGTTCGCCGCCGTGGCGGATGGGGCGGGATGGCCGGTGGCGACGGCGCTGGCCGGGCCACCCGGCTTCGTATCCAGTTCGGACGCGCGCACGCTGCGAGTCGCTGCCCTGCCGGACCGGGCCGACCCGGCAGGGACCGGGCTGCGCGCGGGCGCCCCGGCCGGGCTGCTCGGCATTGACCTGGGCACGCGCCGGCGCAACAGGGTCAACGGCATCGTGCTCGCCGTGGACGGGCACGGGTTCACCCTCGACGTGCGGCAGAGCTTCGGCAACTGCCCGCAATACATCCAGGCGCGCGAGGTCGAGGGCGGGGAAGCACCGGACCGGGCCGGGGCCGCCGAGCGCCTTGGCGGCCTGGACCCGCAGGCACGTGCGCTGATCGCGGGCGCAGACACGTTCTTCGTGGCGTCGGGCAGCGGCGCGGGCGGCGGGGACGCGGGCGGGCTGGACATGTCCCACCGCGGCGGCCGGCCCGGCTTCGTCCGAGTGGACGGGGACGTGCTGACCATCCCGGATTTCCGGGGCAACCGCTACTTCAACACCCTGGGCAACCTGATGCTGGACCCACGAGCCGGCCTGCTGTTCGTGGATTTTGCAAGTGGTGGCCTGATGCACTTGCAGGGACGGGCAGAGTTGGACTGGGACGGCGGGGCTGCGAGCGGCTTCGCCGGAGCCGAGCGGCTGTGGCGCGTGCAGGTGACGGCCGGCTGGCGGCGTCCTGGCGCCCTAGCACTGCGATGGGCGTTCCGGGGTTATGCGCCGACAACCGAGCGCATGGGCAGGTGGGATACGCGGGATGACGGCTGAAAGGCCCGCTCGTGCTTACCCGTCTCACCGTTGCGGTCGGACGCGATGGCTCCCAACGCTTAGGATTACCTGATTACGCATAAACCTCAGCCAGTTTCAGGAGCTGGTAGGGCATGGGCGCGGTCCGCAGACCGGCCCAGCACAGGCGCGGGATCATCGAAGCCAAGTCGTATCGTCGGTTGAAGCGGTATTCGAACTCGGCCAAGTAGCGCGGCACGTGCTTGCTGCTGATCGCGCGGTAGGTGCCGGTGATCGCGGCCTTGATGTTGCCCAGCGCCGTGTTCACCCACTTGAACGCCGGCGTGCGCGCCGCGGCCGGACCTGATCCGGTCTTGATGGCCTGGTGGGTGCATCCGGCGTCGGTCACGCTGGCAAAACACTGCGGAGATCGTGCCCTTGAGGCCGAGCAGAAGCCCCCCGTCGGGCAGGCCCGGGTCGTAGACCGCGTCGCGGTCAGCGATCAGGCAGCCACGGTGGCCGCAGATGTCGAGCAAGGGACACCAGTCCGAGCAGTTGCGCGCGAGGCGGGTGACCTCGATCGAGACGATCAGGCCGACCTCGCCGAGCGCGATGCGTGCGACCAGGTCCTTGAAGCCCTGGCGGTGCGCCGCCGACGCGGCGCTCAGGCCAAGGTCGGCGTCGACGACCTCGATGTCCGCCTCACGCCAGCCCAGGTCGCGGGCGCGCTGCCGCAGGGCGTATTGCAGCCGCAGGCTTTCCTGGTTGCTCAGCACCTGCTGCGGGGAGGACTGGCGCACGTAGACCACGGCGCGGCGGTCCAGGCAGGGCTATCGCATTTGGGTTTTGCTGAATTGGGCGAGAAGGCGTGTCAGGAAGGTGTCGCTTAGAGCGGCGCGATAGAGCTTGCCCTTCATGGCTTCTTTTGATCCCTCGAGCTTTGCAAGGTTGAGGGCGAGACGTCGCAGCAGGGCCATGTTCTGGGGTCCATGATCTTTGTGGCTGCGCTGTCAATCGGCGTTGAAAATTGACCCCCTATAGGCGTCCAATCTTGACCGCGCTGGTGTGGTTATTTGTGCCGGTGGTCCGTGGAGGTTTTGTGGCCTTCGCTCGTGCAAGCCATCGACGTGAGACTGCGTGAGGGGGGATCAGTCGCGTCCAAATCCGCGTGGCGGTTCGATCGCCTGGAGCTCGTCGAGGTCGATGTCACATATTCCCTGCAACGCGTCGGCGACGGTGCTGTCCTGCAAGTTGGCCGGCAGAGCGTCCAGCCATGCGGCATACTGAGCCTGCAAGGCTGTCAGCTCGGCGACGGCGTCATGCCAACGCCGAGCGCGGCTGCGATGATCGGCTGGACGACGCGTTCGGATCACCGGGGCGCCAACCGCCCGTGCGGCCCGGTAGCGGGCCTGGCGTTCGGCATCGGTCATGGCTGTCTCGCCGATCGACTTGCGGGGCATGGGCTCACTCCGAACCGTGACGTTACGAAACCCCCGCTGGTGCGGGACGGCTCAGGCGCGGGTTTTCATCCGCCAGCTTTCGTTGCCGGTTTCGACGATGTCGCAGTGGTGGGTGAGCCGGTCGAGCAGGGCAGTTGCCATCTTGGCGTCGCCGAACACCGTCGGCCATTCGGCAAAGTCGAGGTTGGTGGTGACCACCACGGAGGTGCGCTCGTAGAGACGGCTGATCAGGTGGAACAGCAGCTGGCCGCCGGACTGGGCAAACGGCAGGTAGCCCAGCTCGTCCAGCACCAGGAGGTCCAGCCGGGTCAGCGCATCGGCGATCTTTCCCGCTCGCCCTGCTTTGTTCTCCGCTTCCAACCGGTTGACCAGGTCGACCACGGTGTAGAACCGGCATCGGGCGCCGGCGCGGATGCAGTTGCGGGCGATGGCGACGGCAAGATGGCTTTTGCCGGTGCCGGTTCCGCCGACCAGGACTGCGTTGCGCTGCTGGCTGAGAAACGTGCCGACGGCGAGCTCGCGCACCAGGCCTTCGTTGATCGGACTGCCCGTGAAGTCGAAATCGGCAAGCTCCTTGGCCAAGGGCAGTCTGGCGCTGCTGACCTGGTAGCGGATCGAGCGCGCCTGCTTCTCGGCGATCTCGGCCCCCAGTAGGTCGCCGACGATCTGCTGGGCCGGGTGCTGGCGCTTGACCCCATTGGTCAGCACCTCGTCGAATGCCAGGCGCATGCCAAGCAGCTTGAGCTCGGTCATCATCTCCAGGATCTCATGACGTTCCATTGTGCGGTCTCCTCAGGGTGTCGTAGCGGGCGCAGTCCGCAACCGGTTGCTGGTGCAGGATCAGCGCGGCCGGCACAGGGATCAGCGGCGGCGGTGTCGGCTGACGCTGGCGCGACAGGGCGTTCAGCACCACGTCGCTGCTGCACAGCCCCGCCTCGAGTGCTTCCGCGCAGGCCGCCTCCACCGACGGAATGCCGTCGGTCAGCACAGCAGACAGGATCTTGACCATCTGCCGGTCGCCGTCCGGGACAGACCTCAGCTTCTGGCGCACCCGTCCCAGCGCACCGGGCAGGACCCAGTCCTTGAACGGCGCCCCATTGCGCATCGCACCCGGCTTGCGCGCCAGCACGGGGACATAGTGCCAGGGATTGTAGAGGGTCTGATCGCGGCCGAAACACCGCTCATGGTCGGCAATGATCCCACCATCCTGGCGCACCCTGATCCGGTCGGCGTAGGCGTGCACCTCGACCGGGCGCCCCACCGCCTGCGACATCACCGAATACCTGTTCTTGTCGAACTGCACGAGGCAGGTCTTGGACACCGCCGCTGCCTTGGCGTGGAAGCCGTCAAACGGCCCGGCATAGGGCACAAGGCTCGGCCGCTCGGCCTCGAACATCTCCCACACCGCGCTGTCGCGGCGCTCCGGATGCGGGTGCGCCCGGGCATAGCTGACGCAGCGGTCCAGCAGCCAGGCATTCATCTCAGCAAAACTCGCAAACCGCAGCCGCGGCTTGAAGAACCGCTCGCGCACCACGTTGACCTGGTTCTCGACCTGGCCTTTCTCCCAGCCCGACGCCGGCGTGCACGCCGTCGGATCGACCAGGTAGTGGCTGCACATTTGCAGGAAACGGCGGTTGAAGACGCGCTCGCGGCCGACGAACACCGCATCCACCGCCGTGCGCATGTTGTCGTAGATGCCGCGCTGGCACGTGCCACGAAAAAACGCGAACGCCTTGTCGTGCGCGTCGAACACCATCTCCTGCGTCTCGCGCGGATAGGCCCGCACGAACAGCATCCGGCTATGGCACAGCCGCACCTGCGCCACTTTGATCGTGGTGGTGACGCCGCGCAGCACGACGATCTCGTGCGACCAGTCGAACTGATACGCCTCGCCCGGCGCAAAGCTGAGCGGCACAAACGCGTCGCTCGAACCCTTGCCCTGCTTGCGCCGGCGCGCCTGGTCATAGCGGCGCACCGCGTCGTAGCCGCCCTGATACCCCGCGTCGCGAAGGTCCTCAAAGATCCGGATCAAACCCAGCCGCTCACGCCGTGACAGCCGGTCGTTGGCGATCAGACGGCGCTCGAGATCCTCCATCCATTCGCCCAGCTTCGGCCGCGGCTGCACGTCACGCTGGTAGGCAAAGCTCGTCTCACCCGAGCGCAGGATCCGGCGAATGGTGTTCCGGGCAATGCCAAACTCCCGGCATATCGCCTTGATCGTCTTGCCCTGAACAAAATGTGCCCGTCTGATCCGAGCGATCGTCTCCACAACCAGCATCTCCCCCCACCACCCAAAGCGATGGGTGGCGTGTTGCCACAAATTAGGGGGTCAACTTTGGACGCCGATCACCCCCTCAGGGGGTCAATCTTCCACGCCGATCTACACGAAGGCGGCAACCAGCAGCCCGAGCAGGCAGCGCGCGGCGGCCTGACCCGACCAGCGGCTGCGGTTGAGCACGCGATGATAATTGGTGAAGGTCGCCGCCCCGCGCAGGCCCGCGCTGCTCAGCGCCGAAGCGACGGTGCGCCGGCCTGGGGACAGGACGGCGCCTGCAACGAGGACCAACATGTTGGCCCAGGTTGGGCGGGTGAAGCATCCGGCGAACGGCGCCATCCAGGCGGCAAGGGGGCCGGGGACGGTTTCAGGGTCGGCTTGCCTTGCCATGACGGGCTCTCGGTGGTGTCGTTGCCCTCCGACAACTCCGCACGCGCCAGAAGGATCAACCGTGCCGGCCAGCGATCCCATGCGGGCGCGCATCGAGGCGTTCAACCAGGCCCGCGGCGGCGGCGTCGCCGTGCACAAGGCGGGGCGCGGCTACACGCTCACAAGCCAGCGCACCGGTGCGCCGCTGGCCAGGCTCAAGCCGACCGGAGACGCCGACAAAGTGCAGGTGCTCTGGTGGAACGGCCAGCGCTGGGGCGCGTCAGGGCCGTTCGGCAT
>JAABUS010003036.1_pt1 | contig 28860 bp, 31 predicted proteins | sample 5560161 | NCBI WGS metagenome assembly JAABUS01 (sample SAMN10711885, study PRJNA513376) | rock metagenome | isolation source: Antarctica rocks | place: Antarctica: Victoria Land, Trio Nunatak nord | collected 2016-01-04
GCATTGTTCTCTGGGCGAGGAACGCACCCCGGCCATGGCGGCGGGGATCACCGATCATCGCTGGTCGGTGGAGGAGTTGCTGGCCTTCGCGGCGCCGCCTTCGGAGACACCTAAATGGCGCGGGAGGAAGCCGAGGTGGCTGCTGGAGGCCGAGCGTGCAGCCTGACCACGGTTCAATGCGGAGCTACCAGCTCACCCCCACCAGGCGTGGCGAGCGCAACGGCCACTACACTCGCAACCTCGTGACGCCCGCGGGCAGGATCGAGCGGTTGGAGGTACCCCGCGACCGGGAGGGCGAGTTCGTAACGGAGGTCTTCAAGCGCTACAAGCGCATGACCGGCGACGTTGAGGAGGCGGTCTTGGAGATGTACCTCTCCGGCATCTCGGTGCGTAAGATCGCCCGGGTCACGGAGGCTTTGAGCCGGGTAAAGGTCGGCAAGGACGCCGTGAGCCGCATCACCCGTCGGCTCGAAGAGGAGCAGAGGGAGTGGCGAGAGCGGTCTTTGGAGGAGAAGGAATACCCTTACCTCTACCTGGACGCCACCTACCTGAAGGCCCGCTGGGGCGCGAGCGTTACGAGCATGGCGCTGTTGGCGTGCGTCGGGGTGGACGAGGAGGGCTTTAGGGAGGTCCTGGCGGTGGAAGTGGCCGGCTCGGAGAAAGGCGCGGCCTACACCTCCTTGCTACGGGGGCTCTTGGACCGTGGACTGCGCGGGGTGCGCCTGGTGGTCTCCGACGATCACGAGGGCATCAAGGCGGCGGTTCGCGGCGAGCTGCCGGGGTGGGGTGGCAGAGGTGCGTGGTGCATTTCGAGCGCAACGTAATCTCCCACGTGCCGGCGAGCGAGGTGGCCGAGGACCTCAAGGCGATCTTCAAGGTCAGACGTGAGAAGACCGCCTTGATGCCCTCGCCGAGGAATTCGTCGAGCTCCACGGCTCCCGCTTCCCGAAGGCGGTTTCGGTGTTTGAGGCTGGCATAAACGACGCCCTGATCTACCTCGGCTATCCGGGTTGCCATCACGCGAGGCTACGCACGACGAACATGTTGGAGCGACTCTTTAGGGAGGTCAAGAGGAGGACGAGAGTGGTGGGCGTCTTCCCGAGTGAGACGAGCGCGAGCACCCTGGCGACGGAGATAGCCTTGAGGAGCAGTGAGGAGTGGGCGCTGAAGCGCTACCTCACGATGGACGCCCTCGAAGCGGTAGGAAAATCGAACCCACAACTTTCGAGACATTGACCTTCCCCTCCCGCCGATCCTCCCGAATTGTGCTCGCCTGTGTCATTTATCCTCGCTTTTGTCGCATTGTCTACTTAATTGATTGCAAAAGTTATGTTAGTGAACCGATCCAGAGTAGTCAAGGCGGGTCCAGGTGGCGCAGGCGGAAACGTGAAGGGACCGCGCCATATCTGGGCGTGTAAACTGACCATGGCCGAGGGTTTATTGTGTGGAAATACGGTTCGCTGGCCTTCACTTTCAAAGCCGGGGAAGGAGTTGGCGGGACATGCGCTTCACCAAGATGCACGGTGCGGGAAACGACTTCTTGATCTTCGACCCTGGTGAGGTCGAGGATGTGGATCTGCCTGGTCTCGCACGCGGATCCTGCGACCGGCACTTCGGCGTCGGGGCCGATGGAATCTTGATCCCGGACTCCTCCGATGTCGCTGACCTCAAGATGGTCTACCTCAACTCCGACGGCTCGGCTTCGGAGATGTGTGGCAACGGCATCCGATGTCTGGCCCGCTATGCCAGGGACTTCGAGATCCTCGACGGCGACGCCCTCACCATAGAGACAGGCGCCGACATCAACAAAGTCATGCTGCACGAGGATGGTTCGTCGCGGGTAGACATGGGGCCGCCTGCTTTCGATACCGAGGTTGGGATTCACGGGTATGAGTTCCTGCGGGTTTCGATGGGCAACCCGCATGCCGTAGCGTTTCTCGAAGCTGAGGACGATGTGGAGACGCTGGATCTCAGATCCATCGGCCCGAGGGTCGAAGAAGATCCCCACTTTCCAGGCAAGACGAACGTGGAGTTCGCCTTCGCGCGGGGCGCCCACGACATTCGGATGAGGATATGGGAGCGTGGGGCTGGCGAGACGCTCGCCTCAGGGTCGGGGTCGTGCGCCGTCGCGGTTGCGGCGATCCATCAGGGTCTTGCTGAGAGCCCGGTGCGGGTGCACCTCGATGGCGGGGTGGTCGAGATAGCGTGGGACGGTGATGGTGGGCCGGTGTACATGACCGGCCCTGCGGAGTACGTATGCGAGGGTGAGCTACTCCTGTAACCAGCATCCGTCAGTGGAGGCCGACGATACCGTAGCGGGCGGCAATCACGAGCGCCTGAAGGCGGGAGCGGGCGCCGAGCTTGGTGAGGATGTTCATCATGTGGCTGCGTTCCGTCTCCACGGAGATGTGCATGTGGCTTGCGATCTCCTTGTTGCTCATGCCTTCGGAGAGCGCCGTCAGAACCTCCATCTCGCGCGGGGTCAGCCGCTCGGCGGCCGACTGGATCTTGAGTTCCTCCTCGCGGTATTGCACGGCGATGCGGAGCAGATCCTTGATCTCACGGTGCGTCAACAGCGTCTCACCCGCCGCAAGGCGCCGCACGGCGTCGATGATCTCATCCACGTCAGCCGATTTGTGCAGCACGCCTGCCGCACCGGCTTCGACGGCCCTGGCGTGATCCGCGCGGTCTACGCTGGCCGTGAGGACTAGCGCAGAAAAGTCAGGGGCCTCGGTACCAAGTTCCTCGATAAGCTCTATGCTCTCGCCGTCTGGCAGCGAGAGGTCCATGACGGCCATGTCGGCATCCACGCCCACCAAAACCTGTCGGGCCTCGGCGAGCGACCCGGCCTGCCCCACCACCTCGAACTCCGGCTCGCGTTCGAAAAGGATGGCAAGCGTCTGCCGGAACGACGCATGATCCTCGACAAGAATGATTCTTTGCACGCTTCTCCTTAACCCCGGACCAATCTACCGGATAACTTGCAATATAGCAATTTACACCCGAAGAAACCCGGTCCTGAGCCTGGTGTAATTTATGCGGGTTTTGGATCCCTCCCGGCCAGGATGCTCGCGGCGAGCCGGAGCCGGACCAGCGTGCCCTCGCCGGGGGCACTCTCGACTTCGAGTTCCCCACCGAGCGCCTGGGCCCGCTCCCTCATGCCGGTCATCCCCACGCCTGGCACTACCTCCGGATCAAAACCCCTGCCGTCGTCTTGAACCTCAACGAAAACCTCGCCGCCATCGGTCCCGAGCGTCACGGTGACGCTGCTGGCCCTTGAGTGACGCCGCACGTTCGCCAGGGACTCCTGCACGACGCGCAGAACCTCGACGCCTACGGCCCCGGACGGCTCTTCGGAGTAGCCCTCCTCCACCACGAGATCCACCTCTCGCTCCGGGGCCATCTGGCGGTTCAACTCAACCAGCGCCTTCAGCGAGCGGACTAGCGGCCGTTCCTCGGCATCGTCCACGCGAAGGTCGTAGATGGCGTCGCGCAGTCCCCCGACAGCCCGGCGCAGCGCCTCCACCTCGCGGTCGCGCTCCCCGGTCCACTCGCCCTCCCCCGCTATGTGGCGGGCGAGCTGCATGGATTGCAGGGAGTAGGTGAGATCCTGGAGCACCTGATCGTGCAGATCCCTGGAGATCCTGCGACGCTCTGCCTCCCGAATCTCGCGCATTGCCCTCTCGGCGTTCTTGCGCGCCGTCACATCCTCGATGGTTCCCTCGTAGCCCGTGGGTTCGCCAGCGGAGTCCTGTACCCCGCGCGCCGTCACAGACCCCCACACCACGCCCCCGTCCTTGCGGCGCAAGGCGATCTCCATGCCAGAGACTGCCCCCTGTTCTCCCACCAGCCGCCGGAATTCCGTCCGGCGCTCGCGGTCCACGTATAGCTGGTCCCCAACGTCCCTGACCTTCTCTATAAGCTCTTCGGGAGAATCGTAGCCGAGCATACGGGCCATCGCGGGGTTCGCCGTCAGTAGGCGTCCGTCCACCGTCGTCTGGAAGATGGCCTCCACTGCGTTCTCGAAGATCGAACGGTACTTCTCCTCGGCCTGCAGGCGCTCTTCCTCGGCCTGCAGGCGCTGCGTGATGTCCTCGTGTATGAGGACGACCTCGAGTATCTTCCCGGCCTCGCTCCTCACGGGGTATATGTAGGCCCGCACCCAGCGGTCGGAGACGTCGCTCACGTCCGGTATGCTGTTATCGGGCACGTACCTCACCGGGGGTATCACGGTCGCCCGACCGGCGAAGCCACGCTCGATGTAAGGCATCACGCCGTTCTCGATGAGCTGCTCGTCCCGCAGCACGTTGTAGCCGGGGATCCCATCCAGCGTCACGCCCCACATCTTTTCCCAGGCCCTGTTTACCCTGAGCGTCTTCCCGTCGGGTGAGAGAATCTGCACGCTCAGGGGAGATTGTTCGATCATCATCCGCAGGCGGATCTCGGAGACCGCGAGATCCCGCTCCGCCCGACTTCGCTCCCGCCGTGCCTCGGCGTCCCGCAACTCCCGCTCGATTGCCGTGTTGAGACGGGCCAGGTTGTCCTTCATCAGGTAGTCGTTGGCCCCTGCCTTCATGGACGCAACCGCCGTATCCTCCCCGATCTTGCCGCTCACTATGATGAAAGGCAGGTCCACGATGTCCCTGTCCCTGAGCATCTCGAGCGCCGCCGTGGAGCTGAAAGTAGGCATGGAGTGATCTGAGATAACCACATCCCACTCCCGCCCATCGAGGGCTGCGGCCATACCGGTGGCTGTGTCCACCCGCTCGTAGATCGGATCGTAGCCGCCGCGGCGGAGCACCCGCAGGAGCAGCAACGCATCGTCCTCTGAGTCCTCGACGAGTAGGACCCTGAGCGGCACGCTCACCCTGACCTCCCTCCTGAAACTGCTATCCAGCCTGGCAACCTGGCCTCTCTGAATTATACTGGTCGCACGGCCCAGGCAAAGTTTTTCCGAAAATTAGCTCATTTGGGGGATGTGCCGACCATAGTGGAAGGTTTATGCTGGGGTTGCAAACCGCAGCGGTTTGCGGGAGAGACCATCAAAGGGAAGGAGTACCATGCAGGAACAAACCCCTTCGGGCGCGATGAGCCCCTCAGATGAGAAGACCTGGTCCATCCTCGCGCACGTGAGCGTGCTAGTGGCTCCCATCGGGGCCTTGATCATCTGGCTGGTCTTCAAAGACAGGTCACCGAAGGTAACCTTCCACGCCCTCCAAGCCCTCTGGTACCAGATAGCGTGGATCGTAATCGCCTATAGTGTCCTGAGCTCGATTTTATCGTTGGTAGTGATCGGCATCTTTATGTTCTTCCTGCTGCCCTTGATCGCGCTAGTCCCCGTCGTACACGCTTGCTATGGCGCTTATAAGATTAGCCAGGGCGAGGACTTCCGCTATCCGTACATTGCAGACAGAATCGACGGTGGCCAGCAGCGGGTCGTCTAGCAATCTCGATTATCCGCCGGGGCTCCCAGCCCCGGCGGCCGATAGGACAGGCAATGCCGAGCAACATCAGGCCGGAAGACAGGATCATTCTGCTAGTCGAGGACAACCCCGACGATGAAGCATTGACTTTGCGTGCATTCAGGAAGAGCAACGTTTCCAACAGGGTTGTGGTGGCCCGCGACGGGGTCGAGGCGCTCGACTATCTCTTCGGCACTGGCTCCCACGCGGGACGCGACCCACACGACGTTCCCCAACTGGTTCTCCTCGACCTCAAGTTGCCCCGGATAGACGGCCTGGAGGTCCTGCGCCGCATACGTTCGGACGAGCGCACGCGGCTCCTGCCCGTGGTCATCCTCACATCATCGAGGGAGCAGCAGGATCTCCTGGACGGCTACGGCCTCGGCGCCAACAGCTACGTTCAGAAGCCCGTGGATTTCGCCAAATTCCTCCAGGCTGTGGAGCAACTCAAGCTCTACTGGCTGGTCCTGAACGAAACCCCCCAGTTCGCTACCTAGACGGAATCCGCAAGCTCCGCTTCCAGATCGTCCACGAACTGGCGGGCTGTGCGTCCAGATCTCCCGGCGTGCCATTGATCCCACCTCGCAGCCCTTTCGGTGAGTTCTTCAACCTGGATCTCCAGCCCGCGCTCCCTGGCGAGGCCCGCGACGATCTCCAGATATAGACTCCGATCCGGCGGTGGGAAAGTCAGCCTGAGCCCGAAGCGGGCGACGAGCGAGAGTTTTTCTTGCATGGTGTCCCTAGCGTGGACATCGTCATCGGCGCCTTCGCGGTCGGAGAAGCTCTCCCTGACTATGTTGCGCCGGTTGGATGTTGCGTAGACCCGCACGTTCTCCGGCGGCTCCGCGACGCTGCCCTCCAGTAGCGCCTTGAGCGCCTTGTACTCGACCTCGTGCTCCTCGAATGAAAGGTCGTCCACGAACAGGATGAACCGGGGGCCACGGCGCCGCAGGATGTCGAGTACCCGTGGAAGCTCCGCCAGATCTTCTTTCGCCACCTCGACGAGGCGGAGTCCCCTGTCGGCGTACTCGTTCAGAACAGCCTTGACCGTGGAGGATTTTCCTGTTCCCGGCAGCCCGTAGAGCAGCGCGTGATGGGCTGGGAGGCCGGAGAGGAATCGTTCGGTGTTCTGGATCAAAGGTTCCCGCTCCCGCCCGTAGCCAACGAGGCCGGAGAGCCGCATCGGGTCAGGGGTAGTCACCGCCACAAGACCCCCGTTCTCCCACCGGAACGCCCGATCTCGCCCGAACTTTCCAGCGCCGTGCCTGGCGTGATGTTCGGCCAGAAGCTCCGCACAGTCCCCCCAGTTTTGGGCAGCAGCCAGCTTGCGGGCAACGGTGTGGCGCGGGGTCTCGGCCCCGGCATCCGGCTCCGTCCAGGGAACCCATATCCCGGTGAGCCCCGGTATTGCGTCCTCGATGGCGGCGAGCAAGGCTGGCGCGTCAAGGTCGAAGAGCGTCCGAAACGTTCGCAGGTCACGCCGACTCTGCTCAAGGACCGGAGTGGTCAGGGTTCCGCTTTCGGCGTTCAGGGAGAAAGGGTTTTCGTCGTCCAGGATGCGTCCGACGAGGTACGATTGCCAGGCGTCGGGAAGGAGGCGGTCGGATTCCAGGGCAAGGGCTTCCCACAGCCGCCCGAACGTGTCGGCCACGGTCGTCGGGTCTGGCCCCTCCCGCGAGAGGAGGTCCAGCAATGAGAGGAAATCCCGCGCCACAGGGGAATCAAGGACCCCACGCAGCACCGCGAGACCCCGCACCCTGAGCAGCCCGCCCGATAACCCATTCTGCATACGGGCGAAACTCTAGCAGAACCGCAGTCCGGCGCACCGGTGGCTACGTATAGATATCCCTCCTCTGGAAGGCGAGCACGGCGAGCAGCACGAGCGCGAGGGCCACGAGGGTTATGCCACCGAAGTGCGCCCAGTCTATTCCGTGTTCGATGGCGGAACCGTAGTAGTAGAACACCGAGTATGGACGCAGGTCTTCGAGGTCATCGGATGCCCTTCCTATGGTATCAAGCAGGTACATACCGAAGATCAGGAACGCAGGGATGGCGATGGCGAGCCCCCTGCGATGGGAGAAGGCGGAACAAAGCAGCGCCAGCGCGCCCGACAGGACGCAAATGGGCCAGAGGTTGAGGACGGCGTCCGCCACCTGCTTTACGGACAGTTCCACGTCCATTAGCGCGGCAGTGCCCCAGGTGAGCAGGCCGACGATACCCGCTATCGCCAGCAATGAGAGCGCGACGGCTACGAAGTTGCCTATCACAAGTTGCCAGCGCGGCAGCGGATTGCCGAGCAGAACGTCTATGGTACCCCGCTCCTCGGCCCCGGCTATGGAGCCTGCGAGCGCCATTATGGGGAAGAACGCCAGCGCCAGCGGCGCGAACCCGAAGACCTGCGAGTTCACGTAGTTGGCAGGGTCGGCGAGGTTCGTTATGCCGAAGGCTTCCATCATCCCTTTTGGATAAGCCTGCATTAGCTGGTTCAGCTGATCCGCAGCCCCCTCGATGGTCGTGAACGAGGCGACCATCGCGGCGCTGTACAGCCCGAGCGCGGCCCCCCAGATGACTATGCCCCTCGAACACGACCGGATCGTGTGCGTGACGAGCGCGAAGAGCGTCCCCCGTGGCGTCTTCCTGGCCGCGTGCCTTCCCTTCTCGCTCCGCCCCATTACCGCGCTCATGCCCCTTCTCCGTTCTTGTGGTTGCCGTAGTAGGTGAGGAAGACTTCTTCGAGGCTGGGCCGGTCGTACTCCATGTTCACGAGCCGGTGCCTGGCAGCCTGCTTGATCACCACGTCCAGGTTGTCGTAGAGGGTAAATGAAACCTTCGTCCCATCTGACTTCAGATCCTCTACGCCAGGCAGCGCCCCGAAAGACTCGCCGTCCACTGGTTCTTCGAAGGTCAGGCGGACGTGCCGGAAAGACTTGTCAACGAGGGTGTCTGTGGTCTCCACGGCCACGAGTTTGCCGCCCCGGATGATCCCGACGCGGTCGCACACCCGCTCGACCTCGGCCAGATTATGAGATGAGAAGAAAACGGTTCTTCCCTCGGCCTGCGTCTCCTCGATGATGTCAAGGAATTCCTCCTGCACCAGCGGGTCGAGGCCGCCTGTCGGTTCGTCCAGGATGAGCAGCGGCGGCCTGTGGAACATGGCCTGGACCAGCCCGATCTTCTGCTTGTTCCCCCGTGAGAGCCGCCGCATCGGACGCCGCAGATCCGCCCCGAGCCGCTCCGCGAGCTCGTGGGCGTAGCCGAGGTCTTTGACACCGCGCAGCCTGGCAAAGTATTTCAGGAGCCCTTCGCCGGTCATCCTGTCCTCCAGCGCGAACTCGCCTGGCAGGTTTCCGACCCGAGCCCGGATCTCCACGCTATCCCGCCGGATGTCGAGCCCGAAGACCGTGGCGCTCCCGCCCGTGGGCTTCAGGAAACCGAGCAGCGTCCGAATGGTGGTGGTCTTCCCCGCGCCGTTCGGACCAAGAAACCCGAATACCTCGCCCGGCGCGACCACGAGGTTCACGTCCTCGATGCCAGGGGCCTTGCGCCCGTACCGCTTGCTGAGTCCTTCGGTCTCTATCGCCACGCTCATCGCTCTTCCTCTCTCTCCCAGCGTTCCAGGATGACCGGCATCTCTTTCTCCCAGTATGCATAGAAGTCGCGCATCTCTTCGAGGTTACGCCGGGCGTCGGGGTTCTGGGAATTCAGGAGATCCAGGCCCCTCTCGGCCATCTCGCGGAAGTTACGCAACGCCGCCGCCTCGCGGCGCATGATCTCATGCCAGGCTCCGGGCCTTACGCGGAAGTGATCCCGCCTCTCACCCGGCCTGGACCACCGCTGGACGATGCCCATCTGCACTAGCGACCGCGTCGCCGAGCTTATGGAACCCCGGCTCGCCCCCACATCCTCCGCCAGCTCCTCCGCCGTCCGCTCCGGCGGGTCCGAGACCATAAGCACCCCCAGAACCCGCCCGAGCATCCGCGACAACCCGAACTGCCCGAACAGAAGCCCGAACTCCTCAAGATACCGATGCCGCTCTTCGTCCATCCGCTCTCCCAGGTTCTTTAGATCAGTATACTGGTGTGTTTCGTAACTTTCAATAATTACTGAAACATCAAAATCTTTTCACCTGGGCGTGAGACGTGACGAAACATTTACCGGGGCGCTAGTGTGCGGAGAGGTAGGTTTCGATCCCGGCTTCCAGCTTCTCGGCTATCTGCTGCTGGCGCGCGCCGGTGCCGTTGGCGAGGAGCTTTCCTTCCGCGTTGCTGGTGATGAAGACGGTCTCCACGATGACCGCCGGCATGTTGCTCTTGAGCAGCACCCCTGAGGCGAACGAGTAAGGCGCCCTGGTGGCTATGGCGCCCGTGCCTTCTGCCGCAGGCAGGGTGGAGAGGCTACCGAACACGGTCTGGGCGAGAGCCTTGTCCTTGCGCCACTTTCCGTAGAGGGTGGTCGTGTAGTCCGTCGCGGGGTTGGTGGAGCCGTTCATGTGGATGGAGACGAGAACCTTCGCGCCCGTGGTGTTGGCGTAGGCGGCGCGGTCGCTGTTCGAGAGGGTCTCCGAGTTGAGGGCGCGTGTCATGCAAACCTCGTATTTGTCCTCCAGGAGAGCCTTCAGTCTCTCGGCCACGTCCAGGGTCTGCTCCTTCTCCTTCAGGCCGTTCAGGCCGTACCGGGAGTTCACGGCGCCGGGGTCCGTCCCCCCATGCCCGGCGTCCAATACCACGTCGCCCCTGCACCCGATCTCCTGCGCCTCCGCGCCGGGGGAGAACGCCGCTATGGCGCATGCGCCAGCTATCAGGAGCGCGGCAAACATTGATGCCCAGACCTTGAGAGAACCACTCGCCGCCATCATCCATTCCCTTCCTGAGAAACCTCGACCCTTACAGCTTAGACCCGCACGCGGGCCAGCGCATCCCCTAAATGGGCTAGTTTTCATGAGAATCGCCTTCGAGTACGGTGCGGTGTCTTCTGTCGCGTCAGCGTGCGGATGGGGTCGGGAGCCGGGTCTGCGCGCCTAGCCTCCGAAGAGACGGGCGAAGAAACCGCGGCTCTTGAGGATCTTGAGTTCGGCCTCAAGGCGGGTGCGTTCTTCGACTAGCGAGGATTTCTCCTCGACGAGTTCCACATGCTGCCGGTTCAGGTTCTCACGCTCGGTTTCGAGCCTGGATTTCTCTTCTTCGAGCGTGGAGATGGTCCTCTCCTGGAGCTCGCGCTGGAACTCGACGAGGTTGAGGCGTTCGATCTCGGACCACAGGCGGTCCATCTCCACGCGGGCCGCGTCGCGTTCGGCCCGGATCTCCTCTACCTGCCGGTTGCGCTCTTCGAGGCGGGTCTTGTAATCCTGGCCCCGCTGCAACAATCGCTCGTAACGCTCGAATGGGACGGCTGGCAAACGGGAGCCGGATTCTCCCTCGTCCCCCATCACCTCACCCTCAAAGACCTCGTCCTCAGCATCCTCGGCGCCCAACTCGCGGGCCAGCGCCACCACGTCGGAGAGGACGAAACTGTGCCCGCCCTCGGGGGTTTCCTGTGCATTCAGACGGCCTTCTTCGACGTAGCGCCTTACTACGCCCTGCGTGCGGCCCAGTATGGCCGCTGCGGCCCCGAGCCCAATGCGTTCCTCCCCCGTGTCCATGCCTGAATATTAGCCTGTCAACGGTCGGCTTGTCAGCTTTGGAAGCCCATCAGCCTTTCAGCAGGTCAGCTTGTCAGGAAGGGAACCGGGATGCGTCGCCCCGTATCACCCCAACCGGGTAAGGGCCGAGCGGCAAGAAACCGAATTGTCCCGGCGCTGTCAGGCGCGGAAGACTTCCCCCTGGCGTACTTCGATGGGTATCTTTGGCAAGGGTTGCTGTGCAGGCGGGTTGACTACCTGGCCGTTGGACGCGTCGAAGATGGAGCCGTGACACGGGCAGGCGAGCTGTCCTCCCCTGTAGGCGACCGTGCAGCCCTGGTGGGTACAGACCGCCGAGAAGGCGGCAAAGTCCCCACTGTCGAGGTGAACCAGCAAAGCCGGCTTCCCCGAATCCTTGAACTTTACGGCCGATCCCGGCGCAACGTCGGAGGTCCGGGCGATAGCGTTTTCGCCGCCGGGAGCCTGTTGTGAGGAGCTATCGGACGCGCTGCTGGATGTGCTCCCGCTGCTCGATGCAGAGTCCGACGCACTGCCGGTAGATGCGCTGCTCGAAGCGGCGCTGCTTGAGGCGCTGCCGGACGCGCTGCCGCTGTTGCCTGAGCCTCCGCCGCAGGCGGAGAGGACTGATGCCCCGGCGACGCTCACACCTATGGCTCCTCCGAGCCGGATCAACTGCCCGCGCGAGATCTTCTCCTTCAAGGCTCCTCCCCTCGTTGCCGGTCATGAAACTCTTCGTCACAAAGCTCTATACGCAAAGAGATCGATTGCGGTTGTGCCATCCTGCCGCCCCTGTCTTGCGTATACGTACAATAGTGTGACGCAACGACAGAGAGGAGCCTTGAGATGAACGGCATGTCGTGGGTACGCATCATCGTCGGGGCGGTCTGGATCAACGGCGCCCTGGAAAAAATCCTCAACCCTGAGTTTCCCAGGCAATTCGCAGCAAGCCTTCAGGCCGGGGGGTTCGTCTCCCAGGCCCCGCCTTTCTTCCGGTCCTTCATGCAAGACACCGTCGTGCCCAACGCCGAGACCTTCGCCCAGCTCATGCGCGTCGGGGAGCTGGCGCTCGGGATAGCGCTGGTCCTTGGGCTGTTTACCAACCTGGCCGCCGTTGGCAGCATCGTTTTGAGCGCCATGATCCTGCTTTCCCAGGGCGGCGTTCGCTTCGGGGGGACCGGGCTCGGTCCCCCCGAATTCCTGACTATTAACGTCCTGATCGCACTTCTCTCGCTCGTCATCCTGATCAGCCCCGAATCGAAGACTTCATCGGCGAACATCAGGTTCCCAGGTCGCAAGCGAGGTTCTAGCTCGGGGAGCCGGAAGTGATAGCGTACCCGCGCAGCCTCTCGTAGAGCGGCAGACATTCTTCGAGTAGCGGCCCCAGCCTCTCCGGGAAAGGTTCTTCGTGGGGCGAATACCGGGCGAAACCCGTCGAGGCGTGGACGTTTTCGTACCAGTGCTTGGCCCACACGCCATCCTCCGGCTTGGGACCAGCGGGCCACGAGAGCATCGCCTCCTCGAAGGGCAGGCCGAGCTTCCCGCATGCGCGCCGCAGCACACCGGGCGGATCGAGCAGCAACTCTTTCGCGTCAAGCACAACGGGATCTCCGTCGCCTTGCAGCATGAACTCCAGGATCTCGACCTGTTCGGACAGCCCCGTGTCCCGTAGAACAGGGTTCGGGAGTTGCTTCGCCAGCGATGGGAGCATCTCTCGCGGGTTCCGGATCAAAAGCACGTTCGTGACTCTCTCCAGGAACTCCCGGTCGAGGCCGGGCAGATGATGTGCCATGTTTTTGTAGAAGCGGACAGGTCGTTCGCATGGTCCGAGGATAACCTCCCTGACTACCCGCTCTCCATCCCGGTCCATATTCCGCAGCACTTCCACTTCGCCTGGATGTCCGGGACCGACGGATGAGATGTAGTGGCCGTACAGCGGCTCGTCCACGACCACGGTGTCTGAGCGCTGGCGGAACGAGTACATCAGCGCCGTGGAAACGTTGCGCGGCCCTGACCACATACTGAGCCTCAGGCAATCGTCCGTCACGTAGTCGCCCTGGCAACAGCCCCGGCGTAGAGTTCGGAGAGGCGGGCCGTCATGCCGCCGCGTTTGCCGGTTCCGATGCGGCGTCCGTCAACCTCGATGACAGGGGTGAGGCTGCCGAAGGTTCCCGTGACGAAGGCTTCGTCCGCGCCGTACACGTCGGTCAGGGAGAAGGCGCGTTCGGTGACGGGGATGTCGTTCTCATGGCACAGTTCGATCACCATGCGGCGTGTGATCCCGTTCAGGCAATACTGGCCGGTCGAGGTCCACACCTCGCCGCCGCGCACTATGAAGAAATTGGTCGCGTTGCACGTGGCGACAGCGCCCGTCGGATCGAGCATCAACGCCTCGTCAGCGCCGGCCTTGAGCGCCTGAATCAGGGCGACTACCTCGTGCAGCTTGCTGTGGCAGTTGAGCTTCTGATCCAGGGTGTCAGGCGGCGGGCGTCGCACGGTCGAGGTGAAAAGACGGACGCCATGCTCTTTCACGTCAGGATCAGCCGTTTTGTGCTCAGCGATGATAACGACGTTCGGCCCGCCAACGACGAGGCGCGGGTCTTGCGAAGGTGTCTTCTTGTCGCCCCGCGTGACCATGAGGCGCACGTGAACGCTGTCGGAGTCCTCCATGCCGTTGCGGCGAATAGTCTCGTGCAGGGCGGCCGTTATTTCCTGCCGCGTCATGCCGATGTCGAGGTCTATGGCCCGCGCCCCCTCGAAGAGCCGGTCGAGATGCAGGTCGAGGAACGCAAACTCGCCCCCATGCAGCCTGACGCCCTCCCACACCCCATCCCCGACGAGAAAACCAGAATCGAATACCGAAACTTTGGCCTCGTTCCTGGGATGGAACTCGCCGTTGATGTACACGAGCACGTTCTCGTTGCGCCAGTCAGGCACGGCCTCATGCGTTCCCGGTGACAATCAGCCTCCCCCCAGAGTTCCGTACCATTCTGCACGCAGGACGCCCATCATCACGTTGTCCACGTAGCGTCCGTCGAGCCACATGTGTTCACGCTGCCTTCCTTCTTCGACGAATCCGCCGGCCCGGTAGGCCCGTATGGCGCGTTCGTTTTCGGCGTGTACTTCGAGCCACACCCGGCGCAGGTTCCTGATGCGAAAGGCGTAGTCGAGGATCAATCTGATAGCCTCGCGCCCGTAGCCGCGGCCCCAGTAATCCTTGTCGCCAATGGTAATGCCGAGTTCCGCCTGCCTGGAGCTTTCGTCCATCTCGAATAGACCGCAGGTTCCGATGCATTCGTCGTCTGCCTCGATGGAGAACTCGATCTTGCCTCGCGAAGGATCAGCAATCTCCCGGTCGAAGTCTTTCTGGAGGCGTTCGAGCGGTACGGGTGCTGGCGGATACCCGCCGCCCGCAAGTCCGACCTCCAGATCATTGCGAAACTCCAGCAGACGTGGCAAGTCCTCGCGCGCTATGGCCCGCAGCGTTACCTTCTCGCCCCGGAGCACCGTGTCTACAAGAAGGCGGGGACTAGCTCGCCTTTCACCAGATCGGCCATGTGTTCGCGCTCGCGGACGACGGCCCAACGGTCGCCCCGGACGAGGATCTCGGCGGGACGGCGGCGCGAATTGTAGTTGGAGGCCATCGCGAATCCGTATGCGCCAGCGCTCATCACGGCGAGCAGGTCTCCTTCGTGGGCGTCGGGAAGCTCGCGGTTGCGGGCCAGGTAGTCACCTGACTCACACACGGGACCGACGAGGTCGGCGTTCGACACGGAGCCGTCCTCCTGTACGGAGCGCACCTCGTGGTGGGCGTCGTAGAGGCTCGGACGCAGCAGGTCGTTCATCCCTGCGTCGGCGACTATGAAGTCCTTTTCTCCGGATCGCTTGCGGTACACGACGCTGGTGATGAGGGCTCCCGCGTTACCAGATATATAGCGGCCCATTTCACAGAGTATCTTTGCGCCAGTGGCTTCCAGGGTCGGACGTATGGCATCAACGAGATCCTTCGGCGTCGGCGTCTCCTCGTCGTTGTAGCGGATGCCGAGGCCGCCGCCGATGTTGAAGTATTTGATGTCGTGGCCGCGACGCTTCAGTTCCTCGACGAGGTCGGCTGTCTTTTCGACCGATTCGACGAACGGGTCGAGCTTGGTGATCTGGGACCCAATGTGCTGGTGGACCCCCATGATATCTACGCACCTGTACTCGCTTATCCTCTCAGCGAGTGCCAGCGCTTCGTCCACCGGGATGCCGAACTTGTCGAAGGCGCGGCCCGTGGAGACGTGGTCGTGGGTTCCGGCGTCAACGTCAGGGTTGACGCGCAGCGAGACGCGGGCCTGCTTACCGTGCCGGGCGGCGAGGCGTTCCAGGTGCTCCAGCTCCGACACCGACTCCACGTTGAAGAGCAGGATGCGCTCCCCGAGGCCGGCCATGATCTCCTCGTCAGTCTTGCCAACCCCGGCGAAGACCACCTTCTTGGGATCGAAGCCAGCCCGCATCGCCCGGTACAACTCGCCACCTGACACGATATCCGCCCCGGCCCCGAAGGAAGCGAGCGCCCGCAGAACCGCGAGGTTCCCGTTCGCCTTGACCGCGTAGCAGACCAGGTGATCCAGATCCCCAAAAGCCTCGTCCAGCTCGCGATAGGCCCGCTCCAGCGCGGAATAGCTGTACACGTAAGCGGGGGTCCCGGCCCCCCGCGCTATCTCGGGGAGCGGGACCCCCTCACAGTGGAGAACGCCCGCCTGGTAGTGAAACTCGTCCAAGATTAACCTCCTCGATTCCCGGCCCGTGCTATATTCCCCTCTTCGCAAGGAGAGCCGTGGGGACAATATACCCCTCGTTGGAGGAATATACCCCGTGCCGAAATCCCGCGCGACACCAGCATGAATGATCCCCGCCCCGCGACCAGTCCGCTATCCCTGAACCCCGTGCTTGAGGGACAGGGAGCATACCCGCTGCTCCGCCTGGAAGAGCGCCGCCAGGAACTAAAAGAGCGGGGTGAGGATCTCTTCGACTTCGGTACGGGCGACCCCCGAGAGCCGACGGACGGGAAGATCCGGGACGCCCTCGCGGAGGGCGTCCCCGAGGTCAGCCAGTACCCTACCGCAAAAGGAAAGCCGGAACTGAGGGAAGCGTTCAGCGGATGGATGGAGCGCCGCCATAACGTCACCCTCGACCCGAACACCGAGGTGCTTCCGGCGACGGGCTCGAAAGAGGCGATCTTCCACGCCCCGCTCGCATTCCTGCACCACTCGCACACCAGGCGCGGCGTCGCCTACGGGACGCCAGGGTACCCGGTCTACGAGCGCGGAACGCTGTTCGCCGGGGGCGAGGCGTTGCCCGTGGAGCTGAAGCGCGGGGGCGGATTCCTGCTCAGGCCGAAGGATGTTGACCCGGAACGGACGCGGATATTCTGGATCAACTACCCCCACAACCCGACAGGCGCCGCCGCAAGCTACGAATACCTCGAAGAGGTAGCGGAGTTCTGCAGCGAGCACGACATCTTGCTCTTCTCCGACGAGTGCTACAACGACATCTACTCAGGCAAGCCCCCACCATCCATCCTGGAAGTGACAAAGGAGCGGACGCTTGCACTCTGCTCACTATCCAAACGAAGCGGCATGACCGGCTACCGCTCGGCGATGATGGCTGGAGACCCCGAGATCATCTCGGCCCTGACGAAACTACGACCATCCATCGGCGTCGCCACCCAGTCCTTCGTTCAGGACGCGTCCATAGCCGCCTGGAATGACGACGAACACGCGGCCGAGAGACGGCGAATCTTCGGGGAGAAACGCGCGCTATTCACCGAGTTCTTCCAGCAAGTAGGTCTCGACTTCCTGCCCACGGACGCCAGCTTCTATCTGTGGGTCACTGTCCCTGAGACGTTCTCCAGCGACGACGAAGCGTACGCGCTACGGTTGATGGAAGAAGGCATCATCGTGGCGCCAGGGCGTTCGTTCGGGCCCGGCGGCGAGGGTTACGTGCGGGTCGCGCTGGTACCGGGGCTGGAGGAATGTCGGAGGGCCATCTCTCGCTGGGAAGCCGTGGTTCGCTGAGGGCGCTCATCCCAGTGCTAGGGCCGTGATCCCAAATACCATCGCCCCGGCGGCGAAGAGGCGCTGGCGGACGTTGCCCTCTGCGAGCAGGCTCGCTCCCATGAGAACGCCGATGAGGATGCTGATCTCCCGCGCAGGCGCCACGTAACTGACCGGGGTAAAGACGAGCGCGCTGAGGACCAGTATGTAAGAAAGCGGCGTGAGCACCGCGACGCCGAGTACTTCCATCCTGTGGGCGCTCCACGTCGCCTTGACCACCTCCCACCGCCTGACGGCCAGCGGAGAGAGGATCACGGTTCGCACCACGTTGGCTGACCAATCCTGTAGCAGCGGCGGTATGAGAAGGATGCTCACCGCCTGCTTGTCCCACAGCGTGTATGCGGCTATGAACCCGCCGGTCGCGAGACCGTAGATCACACCCTTCCCCAACCCAGGCCCTCCCATACCGCCCGGCTCCCTGGTGATAAAGAAGACGCCCGAGGCGATGAGCAGAATGCCGCAGATGGCGAGGACCGAAGGCCGCTCTCCGAGCAGTATGATCGCCGCAGCGGTCGCAAGCAGCGGCCCCGTGCCGCGCGCCAGCGGATATACGACGGAGAGGTCTCCAACAGCGTATCCACGTTGCAGCAGCAGGAAGTATCCCAGGTGCAGCAGGCCGCTCCCGAACATGAACGTCAGTTCCACTGGCCCCAGATGTGGCCTCTGGAGGACGAGGACAAGGGCAGCCAGCGGCGCGTAGATGAGGGCGGAGAACGCGCCGAACATCCAGACGAAGACGGCCCCTCCGTCCCCGACGCGCTTGGCGAGCAGGTTCCAGGTAGCGTGAAAGAAAGCCGCCGTCAGAACCAGGAGCAGGGCGAAGGGCGTCATGCGCCCCGCAGTCTATCGAAAAGTAGCGGCCTAGTTCGAGGCTTGCTGGAGTTGCTGGCGGACGTTCTGTATCTCGTTCAGGAGGTTCTGGATCTTGGGCAGATCGTTTCTGAAGGAACTGGCGATCTGCCCCGCATTCCCGCTCTGCACCGCCGCGATGAAATTGTTCAGGGCGGGTATCGCTTCCGAGTAGGCTTTGATCAGGCGTCTATGGGTTTGCTCCAGCCCCTTAGGAGGCTGAATCTGCTTCAACTGATTCAGTCCCTGCCGCGTCTCCCGCTGCGCCTGCTGTACGGCGTTCGGGTTTATGCCGACGGAGACGTTCCCGTCCTTGATCTTCATGTTCACGTCAGCGACCTTCGCCACGTCACGGGCTGTGTCGTCCAGGATCGGACGCACCTGGTTCCAGTACTGCCTGACGGCCGCTTTGTCGGCCTTGATTTCTGGCTGATTATTCCCCTGCGAGCCTGGAATCTGCCCGCAACCCACCAGAAGCAAGACGGCGATGAGCGGAATGGTTATCTTCCTCAAAGTTCCTCCTCGGATCTGATCCTCACCATCATATACGTCGGTCATACCTGACGGTTGCGGCCCGGACCCGGCGCCGCCTCCTGCTAAACTGCGCGCGATACGGACAGGAGGGAGCGTCGCATTGCGGGAGCAGATAGAGGAAGCCTTCGAAGACCGGGGATTGCTGGAGAAAGAGATTTACCGCGAGGCAGTCTTCGATACCATAGCCGCCCTCGACAGCGGCGGGTTGCGCGTCGCGGAGAAGCGGGGTGGCGAATGGCGTTCCAACGCCTGGGTGATGAAGGCCATCAACCTGTACTTCGGCATCGCGCAGATGGAGACCATCCAAGCTGGACCTTTCGAGTACCACGACAAAATCCCCACAAAGAAGAACCTCGCCGAGGCCGGCGTGCGCGTCGTGCCCCCTGGGACTATCCGCTATGGCGCTTTCGTGGAACCGGGCGTCGTGGTTATGCCCGGCTACGTGAACATCGGCGCCCACGTCGGGGGCGGCACGATGGTGGATACGTGGGCGACCGTTGGCTCCGGAGCCCAGGTCGGGCGCAACGTACACCTCGCTGGCGGGGTCGGCATCGGGGGCGTTCTGGAGCCGCCCGGCGCGATGCCCGTCGTGATCGAAGACGGGGCGTTCATCGGGTCGCGTGCCGTGGTAGTCGAAGGCGTGCGCGTGGAGGAGGAGGCGGTAGTCGGGGCGAACGTTGTGCTCACGGCATCCACCCGAATCATCGACGTGACAGGCGAGGAGGAAGTCGTCCATCGGGGCAGCGTCCCGGCCCGCTCGGTGGTAGTCGCAGGGGCGCGCACCCGCGAGTTTCCTGCTGGCTCGTACCAGTTACAGACTGCCCTCATCATCGGGCGCCGGCGCGAATCCACGGACCAGAAGACCTCCCTGAACGAAGCCCTCAGGCAATTCGGGGTGCAGGTATGACAGCGTCCATGAAAGACAAGCTGCTGGAAGACCTGCTCTGGTTCCTCAACCATCCCAGCGTGACCGGGGCGGAGAAGGATCTCTGCGACGATCTCGAAGCGCGCATCGGCGGAAAGTCGGGATGGCGTATCGAGCGCGCCGCCAACAACCTCATCGTCAGCCGAAGCACGCCAGATCCCGCACGCGAGAAGCTCGCCTTTGCTGGTCATCTGGACACTGTGCCTGAGCCCGACAGCGGTGGGATCGAGGTGCGGGTGGAGGGGGATCGGATCCACGGCCGAGGCGCGTCTGACATGAAGGCTGGCGACGCGGTGATGCTCGCCCTGATCGAAGACCTCGACTGGTCCGAAAGCTGGGCCGAGCCGCTCTTCATCTTCTACGAGCGCGAAGAGGGGCCGCACATCGAGAACGGCCTCGGCGCCGTCTTCGAGGGTTTCCCAGAGGTGCTTGATGCGGAGGCGGCGCTAGTGCTCGAACCCACGGAGGGCGCGCTGGAAGCCGGATGTGTCGGGACGGCCCAGGTCGAGGTCACTTTCAGGGGAAGGGCGGCCCACGCGGCGCGGCCCTGGCTCGGGGACAATGCAATCGCCAAGGCCGGAGAGTTCCTGACCAGGCTGCACGATTGGGAATCCGAGGAGGTAATCGTCGAGGGTCTCCCGTTCTACGAGGTGCTGACCCCGACGCTGGCGAGCGGCGGCAAGACCGTGAACGTGGTGCCTGATTCGTTCCGGGTGAACGTCAACCACCGCTTCGTGCCGGGCAGGGACATGGATGACGTGCGCCGGAGGTTCGAGGGGTTACTGGCCCCGTTCGGGAGGGCTGCGTCTTTCGAAGTAGTGGATTACGCGCCGAGCGGTCCCGTGGCGCTGGACAACCCGGTGCTCCAGCGGTTCCTGGCTGATGGCGTGGAGGTGCGGCCCAAGCAGGCGTGGACCGACGTGGCACGCTTCTCGCAGCATGGCGTGGCGGCTGCCAACTTCGGTCCTGGGACGCCTGCGCAGGCGCACCAGGCGGATGAGTGGGCTTCGCACGCATTGCTCGAAGCATGCTACTCGCGCCTGGAGTCATTCCTGGGGCATAATTAGGGGACCGGCGGAAGATCTCCCGTCGGCGGGGAAAGACAAACGAGGGAAGGGGTGCCTCATGCGGCGGAGGATGACGGCCGGAGCGGCCCGGGCGCGAGGAGCTTCGGCGGACGGAACTTCAGCAGAAAAGACTTCCTGAAGCTCGGCGGTGCGGGGCTCGCCGGGGCGGCTCTGCTGGGGAGCACGGGCTGTGGCGGTGGCGGAGGATCCGGTGGGAACGAGGTCATCTTCTCGATGGGTCCGGACGACACCGGGGTCTTGCCCAAACAGATAGAAAAGTTCAACAAGCAGAACGGCAAAGATTTCAAGGTAGTCTTGCGGGAGATGCCCTCCGACACGGGACAGTACTTCGACCAGATGAGGACCGAATTCCAGGCCGGCGGCGGGAACATAGACGTGATCGGGGGCGATGTCATCTGGCCCGCCCAGTTCGCCGCCAACGGTTACATCCTGGACCTCTCCGATCGCTTCAAAGACCAGGACCAGTTCCTGCCCGGACCCCTGCAGGCGAACACCTACGACGGCAAGGTCTGGGGGGTGCCCTGGTATACGGACGGCGGGCTACTGTACTACCGCGAGGACCTGCTGGAAAAGGCTGGGTATTCGGGACCTCCAAAGTCCTGGGACGAGCTCATCGAGCAGGCCCAGAAAATCCAGAAGGACGAGGGCATCGAGTACGGGTTCGTATTTCAGGGGTCCGAGTACGAGGGCGGGGTGTGCAACGGCTGCGAGTACATCTGGACCCACGGCGGCGACATCCTCGATCCTAACGATCCTTCGAAGGTGATCATAGACAGCCCCGAGGCGACCGCAGGCCTGGCCACGTGGCGGAGCCTGATCGAGAACGGTGTCTCTCCCCAGGCGGTAGAGCAGTACACGGAAGATCAGTCCGACGGCACCTTTTCCAGGGGCGACGCCGTCTTCGAGCGTTGCTGGCCCTACGTGTACGCGGTGGTCCAGGACCCCAAGGCGTCGAAGGTTGTGGATAAGGTAGGCATCGCGCCGATCCCGGTGGGCGAAGGAGACCAGAGCTACAGCACCCTCGGAGGATGGAACTTCTTCATCAACGCCACCTCGGACAAGCAGGAAGAGGCGTGGGAGTTTATCCGGTGGATGACCGACCCCGAGCAAATGACGACCTACGCGCTCGAATCCTCCAGGAATCCTACGCGGCTCGGCCTCTACGAGGACCAGGAGATCCTGGAGAAGGTTCCGGTCACCAGGCTGGCCAAAGAGGTGATCATAGACAACACCAGGCCGCGCCCGCTCTCGCCCGTCTACTCGGACATGTCCCTCGAGCTCGCCAAGCAGTTCAACGCCGCGCTCGGCGGCGACGTGTCCCCGGAACAGGCCGTGAGCAAGCTACAGAGCGATCTGGGGAGGATCGCCGAGGAAGGCCAGAAAATAGGCTAGAGGATCTCGTCCGGCGTCGAGCGCGGCGCCGGGGAGGATCGTGTGGTACCCCGCCGCAAACATGGAGGTTCTCGGTTGGTGCCCGGTCGCTCTGCCGGCGCCTATTCCATGCGCCAGCAGTTTCACGCGATACTCGCGGGGATTGACAGGTGGATCTCACCTCCCTTCCCACCACCAGGCCCCCGAGCATCTCGATACTGGAGACGGGCCAGCCTCTGGCGTTGAGGGCGCTACGTCGTTAGCTGCTGGCTGGGATCATGAGCAGCTATATTTCCACACGAAGTCTCTGGTTGGAGCGTCCGGTTTGCCTCCGGGCGGCGGCGTTTGCTGCTCCATTGAGAAGGACTTCAGGGATTTGAGTTTCTTGGGGCCTTTGTGACTGGCGTTCCATTCGTCGCAGACGTAGTCCGCGAAGTACCTTCGCACGTCATCGGGATAAGCCAGGTTGTTGGCGGAGGTCATGTACTTGCGCCAGTGGTTGGTCTCGTAGATGCCCGCCAGGTATTCTGGCTCGTCCCACGACACCGGGTGCATGTGGAAGTCGTCGCGGGTGACGTTCATCAGGTCCACTTTATGCCCGCCGCGGAGGGTTCCTGGCATAACGTACCAGCTTGCCTCATCGGAAGGCTCCGGGGCGAACATGCTCCAGGTCTGGCCGAGGCCGAAGAAATCGCCCGTGTCTTCCAGGCGCTCTGGCAACTCGAAAGAGGTTACCGTAGTCAGGTTCCAGCAGGATATGTAGGCAAGGAAGCAAGCGGCGAGCAGGTTGGTCAGGAGCGCAGGCCGCAGTTTCACAGGCCCTTGCGGCCCCTGCCTTCCTGCTTCGTCCCTCCTCGGGGCTTCGGCAGTCGAAGCCGCTGACGAGGAGCGAACCTCGGAACCATCGCCCCCACCCGACAGGCCGGTGATGGATGGGTCCACGATCCCATGCGCCCGCGACGGCCCCCCACGAGGGAGCGCCGCATATAGGCCCTCAAGCCCCGTCGCAGCCCGCCTGAAACCGCTCGTGATGCCTGGAAGCAGCCTCGGGAACGCGGCGTCGGTCCACCTCCCCGCAGTATTCCAGAACCATGCCGGAAGGAAGCACACCATGCAGAGCGCGCTGATCCAGGGGAAAAATCCTATCTCCATCATGGTCCAGATACCGAAGTGGAGGCTCATGAAAGCGAACAGCATCGCGGTGCGCACGGGGCCTGTGAAGAACGGGAAGAAAAGCAGGAACGGTCCGATAGCCTCAAGCCCCAGGGTGGCGAACGTCAGCAAACGGAGCAGGTCAGGAAACTGGGTCATCCAGGCGCCGAAAGGCGTGACCAGTTGATCCATATTCAGCGCGTAGTAGAGCGCCGTGCCGTCCACGCGCCACGCGTCGCCGGTCTTCAGGAGCGCGGTGAATACGTACACGAAGGCGATCTGCAACAACAGCCCGATGGTGCCTATGGAGAGGAACTGCATAGAGAGACGGCGTGGCGCGGCCTCGCGCCAGCGGTCCACTGACCAGTACGCGCCGAGCGGCAAGAACATGGACCAGAACAGCAGCAGCCGCAACAGGGTATCGCCAGCGTTGAGCAGCATTGGGTTGCGAAACTGGATCGAGATCACCATCACCCAGACGATGATGGTCATGAGTCGCGTGCGGTAGCCGAGGATCATGCATATCGCAGCAATCGCCGTGACGCAGAAAAACAGCGCCAGAATCACGAGATCCCCGTTAGCGAGGAGGAGCGAAAATTTCGTGTCTCCTATCAGCCCTTCCTCGATCAGTTGGGATCTCGGCAAGATCCCGGCATCCGTGTAGTGGGCGCGGAAGTCCGTGGCTCTCAGGATGAGATCCGCGACCACCAGTAGCCCGAGCATGATGCGCAACGCGGCCAGCGAACGCAGATCCGCGCCAAAGACTTCGGCGAACTTCCTGCCAGCCCAGCGTAGCGGAGAACCCTTGCGAGCGGAGCTTACGTGCTGCGATCCCTGATCCGTTGCCATAGAAAGAGCATTGTACCGAAGAGATGGATTTTTTGTCAGGTTTTCCTGTTTTCAGGCTTCACCATGCGTAGGATCGAGACAATCTTGCCAGCCTCACTGGCGCGGCATCCCCATGTAGTTTCAGGGTTCGTTGATCGGCTTCGTCCTGATACGGGCGCGGAAGAAATCCAGCAGTACGCGGATCATGGCGAGGACCGGGACCGCGAAGATCACTCCTGCGAGCCCAGCTATCTCGCCGCCGCCGATCACTGCGAGCAGCACGACTATGGGATGTACTCTCAGGGCCTGTCCCTGGATGCGGGGCGTGAGCACGTTGCTATCGAGTTGCTGTATCAGGACGTAGCAAGCCACGACAAGCAACGCGGTAGTGAAGCGCGAATCGAAAGTCTGCGACTCGAAGGCAAGCGCCACCACCACGGCGGGTATCCCACCCAGGAACGCCCCGAGATAGGGGATTATGGCTGTCACGGACACCCACGCGCCGAGCAGAATCGCATAAGGCACGCCGAGGAAATACAGCGCCACGCTGGAAAGCACGCCCTGTATCACGATCACGAAGACCAGCCCGCCAAGGTAGCGCGAGAATGACTCCCCGAAAGCCTCCCACAGATCCCTGGCGTCCCGACGGTAGTGGGCTGGCGCGGTTTTCAGGTAGGCTGCCTTCATGGTGCGTATGTCAGCGAGCAAAGACGCCGCCACGAAAAGCACCCCGAAGAGCCCAACCCCCACGTTGAAAGCGCCCGAGATGAAGCCGACGAGGCCGCTGAGGAGATCCTCGGTCAAAGCCCGTAGGCGGTCGACGAGGTCGTTGATGAGGCCGCTGGCGAACTGCTCCGGTGAGGCTCCGCCGAGCAGGTTGCGCTGTTCGAGCGGCTTCAGCACGTCGAGGAGCAGGCGGTTCGCACTGGCCGCGATGTCGGGGGAGTTGGCGACGAGGGCAGTCAACTGCTCGATGAGCGACGGAACCAGGTAGACCCCCGCGAGCACGAAAACGCCGATCAAACTCAGAAAAGTCGTGAGTATGGCCAGCGGACGCGGCATTACCCGAGAGAGCGCAGCCACAGGGTACGACAGCACGATGGCGAGCGACACCCCGCCAAGCGCAACCACAACCACCGTCGGGGACGCCCACAAGAAAGCCGCGAACACCAGGATGCCAAGGATGCTGAGGACGATCAGGGCTCGTGACGGAATCAGGATCAGGGTGGGTGAGATCTCCCGCCGCCCTCCTTTGGGCCGGGCTTTGCCCCTCTTCCTGTGTCTCATCCGCCTGACTTTCGTCATGGTCCCCCGCCGCTTCGCCGTCCGTAAACACCTATTCTACGCTCGAAAAGTCCGCGTGGAGACTTCGTGGCTTCTATTGTGCGTGAGTCGTGAGGCGCTCGCTTCGTGAGTCGTTAGTCGAAAAATACGACTCACTACTTACGACTTACGCCTCACGGACGTACCGACCCCTCCGCCCGGGTTCGACACGAGTTGCTCCTCTCCGGCTTCACGCGCCAGGCCAAGCGTCAGATCGTCGAGCGGGACGCGGGAGGCGTCGTATCGCGCCGCAGCCTCGGTCGCGAACGCCTCGATGGCATCCTCGGTGGTCGCTTCGCTACCAGCCAGCCGCAGGCTGCCAACGCTCTCGGGGCGGAATGGCAATTCCAAAGCCCCGTAGACGCGCGAAAGCACCAGCGTCAATTCCCTTTCGCCTGAGACGAGCACGATCCCGCCAACGCTCGTCGCCCGGCGCGTCAGGCGCTGCGCGATGCCAGAGAGCTTCATGCCGCTCTCCCGATCACCGACCCGCAAACTGTGGTCGCCTGGGCAGAACTCGTCCCGCACCTCCCCCACCTCGGCCCGCACCCCGAGACGCCCGAAGGCCCCGAGCGCCAGCGCCGCCGCCTCGTCGTAGCGGTCATGGATGCCCCGTTTCGCCTCCCCGGCGTCAGCCGGGCGGATGATGGAGAACCCGAAAGTGCCAGGACCGGCGGCTGTAGCCCCGCCCCCGGAGCCCCGGACGAGAACCGGGTAGCCCTCCTCGTTGGAAGCCCGCACGGCGTCCGCGAAGCCTGGGCGAAACGTATCGCGCCGCGTCACCCCGACGTGGCGGGTGGATGGCGTTATGGAGATCGTCGCGGGGCGCTCGCCGGAGGCCACCTGATCGAAAATCGTCCTCACGTAACCGTATGCTTCCACCGGATCTTCGAACCGGCCGGGCAACAGTAGCTCCATCACGCCCTCCGGCGGGTTTCGGACGGACTTTTGGATCCAGCATCCGGCCCTTCCCTATCCCGCAGCCAGCGGCGTGAGATCCAGAGCACGCCCGCGACCGCCAAGATGGCGGTCGCCACCCACGCCGGAATATTCCGGGAGATCCCACCCGACCACTGCTGCGCAGCGAGGGCAAGCCCACCGGCTCCGCTCTTTTCATAGAATCCTTCGAGCGCGGAGGTCCCGTCATAGACGATGAACAGCACGCCGAGCACCACGAACATCAGGCCGGAGATGAGGCTGGTGGTGTGGGATCTCAGGCCGGCGAAAGAGACCTCCCTCCCTCGCAGCCAGCGGCGGTGTCCGAGGTCGAAGCGGTCCCAGAGCAGGGCCATCACAAAGAGCGGGGCGGCCATACCGGCGGCGTAGACGGCAAGAAGGGCCGCTCCACGAAGCGCCTCACCCGAGGCCGCCGCGACGGTCAGCACCGCGCCCAGGATGGGGCCTGAGCAGAAGCCAGCGAACCCGTAGACCGCGCCGAGGGCGTAGACGGAGGCGGCTGACTCGACCCGGATGCGGCCCCGCAGACGTTCCACCGGGCCGATAGAGAAGCCGAGGCCCACGATCTGGAACACGCCGAAGGTTATGAGCAGGATGCCGGAGATCAGAACGAGAACCTGCCTGTGCCCGTAGAAGAGCCCGCTGACCGCCGATATCCCCATCCCAAGCGGCACGAGCGTGGTGGCGAGCCCGAGGTAGAAAATACCGGTTCTCTTCACCAGCCCTCCCCCGCCGCCGAAAGCGTAGGCGAAGAATGCCGGCAGCAGCAGGGCGCTGCACGGGCTCAGGAGCGAGAGCAGCCCGCCAAAGAAGGCCGCAAGCAGGGATGCCTCAACCACCCTCCGCCGCCCGCTTTTCCTTCTCTATGATCCGCTCGAAAACCGGGAGCGGCTGCAACCCCACAAGCGCTTTCCCATTGATGACGAACGTGGGCGTGCCGCTCACGCCGCGCTGCTGTCCTTCCTGAAAATCCGCCCTCACGGCCGCCTCGTTCTTGCCGCTTTCGAGGCTAGAATGGAACTGTTTCACGTCCAACCCGGTTTGATCGGCAAGATCCATGAGCCGCCCTTCCGAGAAGCCCTGGGCCTGGGTTTTGTAGAGTAGATCGTGATACTCCCAGAACTTCCCCTGCTCCTGGGCTGCCCGGGCGGCGAGCGCGGCGTTCACGGACTCCTGTCCCCGGTATGGAAAATCCCGCCACTCCATCCGGAGAGTCCCACTATCGACGTATTTATCTATCAGCTTCGGGCCCACCTCACGGGCGAACTTACCGCAGTAAGGTCACTGATAGTCCGAGTACTCGACGAGCACCACCGGCGCGTCTGCGTCCCCGAGTGCAGGATGATCGAGGCTCTCATCCCCGGATGTAGTCGCATCCCCGCCGCCGGGGGCCTGTTCCTTTTCACCCGAAGATTGCTGCCCTTGCCCGGAAGATTGCGGGGCGCGATCTCCTTCCCCGGAGAGCAAGACGGCCGCCACCGCTATTATCGCAATGAGCGGAAGCCCGATCAGGAGCGGCAGCAACCGGCTTATTACCCTGTTCTCTCCGTTCTTCCCATCTGCCAACGGATTACCTCCAGCTTCGGTCGTTTACGGAGAGTTTACGGATGGCCGAGTCTATCGGATGACTTGTCTCACGGAGTGAGTCCCATCAGATAACCGTTGTCGAAAAGAAGGAGGGGCGAAGCTCGAATCTCCGCCCCTCCTTGCACCTTCTTCTAAACAGGTTTTCTATACATCTGTCGGGTTCCCGTAGATGACGGTCTTGCAGTCGACGACCGTATCCTCGCCCAGGGTTGCGTAGGCGGTATCTTCGACGTCGCCCGCGCGCGTTTCCTTGTAGGCGCAGTCGATCAGGTCTCTTCCGGGACCGCCGTAGATCGTGTCGCTGCCCCGGCCACCCCTGAGCGTATCGCCGCCTGCGCCGCCGTAGATGGTGTCGTCGCCGAAGCTATGGCGCACATCGTCGTTTCCGCCTTCCGCGTACACCGTGTCGTCGCCGTCGAAGGGGATGATCACGTCGCGCGAAGGGGTGCCCTGGAGCGTATCCGGTCCCTCAGTGCCCTTTATGGTGGCAGCCCACGCCACCCCGCTTGCGAGCAGCATCGCCAGGGCCATCGAAGCCAACAACAAGGTCGCTTTTCTCATGTTCTTCCCACTAGCCTTGCTCTAGCCTGTCTCTGCTTGCACACAGGGTAGCATACCCGCCGGCGTAAGAGCGGGCATCCCTGGAAGGCCGGGAAAGATGCGATGACGACAAGGCAAGACCCTGGAGGCGGAGTTGCCCCTCGACCGCCTGGTTAGAGCCAGCCGCGGTCTCTGAAGATGAGGTAGAGGGCCGTGGAGACCAACACCATAAGGGCCAGCGCAAACGGATAGCCGAGGAACCAGTGCAGCTCGGGCATGAAGTCGAAGTTCATTCCGTAGATGCCGGCTATGAGGGTCGGGGCGAAGAGCACGGCGGCCCAGGCGCTGATCTTCTTGGTCTGGTCACTCTGGTTTATGCCGGTGAGCGTCAGGTTGACGCTGAGCACGTTGGAGAGCAACTCACGGAAGCCATCTACCTGCTCCGCCACACGCAGCAGGTGATCCTGCACGTCCCTGACATACCGTTTCAGTTCGGGGTTGATCTTCTCAT
>JAABUS010003037.1_pt1 | contig 28855 bp, 23 predicted proteins | sample 5560161 | NCBI WGS metagenome assembly JAABUS01 (sample SAMN10711885, study PRJNA513376) | rock metagenome | isolation source: Antarctica rocks | place: Antarctica: Victoria Land, Trio Nunatak nord | collected 2016-01-04
CTCCGGTGATGCGCTGTTCGTTGGTGAGGTCGGTCGACCAGATTTGCTCGAATCCGAGCAGACACGAGCCCTGGCCGCGTCACTCTACCGAACGGTCGTTGACCGCCTCGTCCGATTACCGGATGACTTGATCGTCTACCCAGGGCATACCGCTGGCTCGGCGTGTGGCAAGAGGATCGGTGATGCGCCCTCGACCACGATCGGTGATGAACGACTCTTGAACTATGCGTTCCAGGCCCGATCGGAGGAGTCGTTCGTCGAGATGGTGCTCAATGGCATGCCGGCGCCGTCGAGCTACTACCCCATTGTTAAGCAGATCAATGCCGGTGGCCCACCGTTGCTTCGCGACCTTCGAGCAGGCATGCCACTGGGGCCGTCTGATATCGCGGCGCATCAGGCGATGGGCGCCCTGGTCATCGATTCACGCTCTCCAGCTGCGTTCGGTGCAGGACACATCCCCAGCGCGGTGTTCGCGGGGCTGGGGCCAACCTTCACCGCCTGGGTTGGCTGGCTGGCCCCATACGAGCGGAATCTGGTGCTCGTTCTCGATCGTGATGATCGATTCGATGAGGCGAGTACCGAGCTGCGGCGCATTGGACTTGATCGCGTCGCGGGGTATCTGGCGGGCGGGATGACTGCCTGGCTCGCTGCCGGGCAGCCGGTCGACACGCTCGCCCAGATCTCGGTGGAGGATCTGGCCCACGATTTGGCTGGTCCGTCCGGCGCGCTCACGGTGCTCGATGTCCGCTCCGGCGATGAGTGGAACGATCGCCGCATCTCGGGGGCGGTGCATCATTTCGCCGGCTCGATCGCTCAGGGAGTCAATCCTCCGATCGACCCCGCCGCTCGGATCGCCGTCATCTGTGGTAGTGGCTATCGGTCGAGCGTGGCGGCCAGTCTGCTCGCGGACCGCGGCTACCGGCATCTCATCAATGTGAAGGGCGGCATAACGGCCCGGCGCGCTGCTGATCTCCCTGTCGCAGCCGGGGCGGCCGGTCGCTGAGAGTCGCGTCCGGTGCTTTGCGGTCACACAGTGCTGCTTGTTAGCTGAGGGAAGGAAACACCAGTGGAGAACGCGACACCCGAGGTCAGCGTCAGTAAGGTGACTGAGGCAGGGGCGGGGACGCAGATCGTCGATGTGCGCGAGCCGGACGAGTGGGACGACGGGCATATCGCGGGGGCGGTGCATATCCCGCTCGGCGATCTTCTGCAACGGACGGCTGAGCTTGACCCCAAGCGGCCGGTCGTCACGGTCTGCCATCTCGGCGCTCGTAGCCTGATCGCCGCGGACGCGTTGCTGCGTGCGGGGTTTCGGGATGTGGTGAGCATGGCGGGGGGGATGGCCGCGTGGGAGCGCGCGGGGGAGCCGGTCGCGAGATAGACAGCGCGAGGCACCAAACCTGCTTTGCCGGGTCGAGCCCCTCGCAGGGCTGCGCTGAGTCAGTTGCCGCGCCGTCAGGTGAGGGTCGGGTCACCGTGGATATCAACCGTCCTGTCGATCTCTACGATGCGCTGATTGTCGGGGGCGGACCGGCTGGTCTTTCCGCCGCAGTCTATCTCGCCCGGGCCTGCCGCCGGGTTGCGGTGGCCGACTGCAAGCGTCCGGGACGGTCGGACTACGCGCAGGTGAACCACAACTATCTCGGGTTCCCTGACGGTATCGCGGCGCTCGAGTTGAGCAGCATCGGCCGGCAACAGGCCGAACGTTTCGGTACGCGGTTCGTCGATGTCGAGGTGGCCCGCCTCTGGCAGGCCGATGGCGTGTTCGCCGCCGAGGCGCCAGGCGGCCCCACCCTTCACGCCCGCGCGGTGATCCTGGCCACCGGCGTCCATGACCGATGGCCGGAATTTCCCGGATATCACGATTTCGTGGGCCGGACGATGCATTGGTGTATCGTCTGCGACGGCTACGAGATGCGCGGCCAGCGGGTCGTGGTGGTGGGGAACGACGACGAGACGGCGCAGACCGCTTCCCAGATGCAGCGCTTTACCGACCAGGTCACGCTCCTGACCAATGACGGCTCACTCGGTATGCGTCCTGAGATCGTCCGCCATCTTGACGAGCGTGGAATCCGGATCGTGGTTGGCCGGATCGTCGGTGCCCGGTCGAAGAAGCGGGGCATCTTCGAGGCGATCGAGCTGGAAGGCGGCGGCGAGATCGCGCTCGACCATCTTTTTAGTCATCAAGGGGCCGACCCCAATGTTGCCCTCGCGCGGGCGCTTGGGCTCGACCTCGATGCAGGCCAGTACATCCGCGCCGATGACGAGGGACGAACGTCGATGCCGGGTGTCTACGCCGCTGGCGATGTGACGCGCCACTTCGCGCATCAGATCTCCAGCGCCGTCCATGAAGGGGCGGCAGCCGCTACCACCCTCAACTACGATCTGTTCCTCAAGGATGAAGACGCGTTCCGGGTGAGCCATGGACAACCGGACTGACGGTGCCCCGGCGGACCGCTCGCCGAAGCTGACGACCGATCGGAACACCACCGATGTCTCGACCAGCTCTTTTCAGGTGGCGCGAGACGCTCCAACATGCTACTCTTGTGGACATAAAGGGATGCGCGGGATCGCCGCGCGACAGTACGCCAAGGTTCCCCTCTCTCATGAAGCGCGCAGCGCAGGGGTCGTCGAGCCGTACTGACCGGCTTGGCCGTTTCCCTCTGTGCCTTTTTTGTGCTGCGCCGTGAGGACTGTTCTGTTGATCGAACGTGATAATGAAACCATGACGGACGAGACCGTGGTCTCGTTCCATGACCTGCGGCTCACCGCGGGGACCCTGGCGGCGATTGCCGCCATGGAGATCGAGACGCCAACGCCGATCCAGGCGGCGTCGCTGCCAGCGCTGCTTGACGGCCGCGATGTGATCGGCCAGGCCCGCACGGGCTCTGGCAAGACCCTGGCGTTTGGCATCCCCGCGGTTGAAGTGGTCGATACCCGCCAGCGGGATGTCCAGGTGCTGGTGCTGACCCCGACCCGCGAGCTCGCGGTCCAGGTTGGCGGCGTGCTCGACCAGCTTGGGGCCGGGAAAGGGATCCGCTCCGCGCTGATCTTCGGTGGCCGGGCGCTCGGTCCGCAGCGCGACGAGCTGAAGCGGGGGGTTCATATCGTCGTCGGCACACCGGGCCGCGTGCTTGATCTCCTGAATCAAGGCGCCCTCTGGCTCGACCGCGTTCGTTTCCTCGTGCTCGACGAGGCGGACGAGATGCTGGACCGCGGCTTCGCTCCTGATGTTGAGCGGATTATCGCTCGCGCCAATGCGAACCGACAGACGGCGCTCTTCTCGGCGACCGTGCCAGACTGGGTCAAGACCACCGCGTCCAAGCATCTCCACGACCCCGTGTCGGTCGTCGTCGATCCGAACCCCGAAGATGCCGCCCCGATCGACCATGTTGCCTACGATGTGCCGGGCGGCGACAAGCTGGCCGTCCTCAAAGAGCTGCTCGACTACCGCGACGCGGGCTCGGCGATCGTCTTTGGCCGCACCAAGCATGGTGTGAAGAAGCTCGCCCGCCAGCTTGAAGGCGCCGGGTATCCGGTGGTGGCGCTGCAGGGGAACCTGTCGCAGAACGCCCGTGACCGGGTGATGGCCGATTTTCGGTCGGGTGCGGCCCCGGTCCTGGTGGCGACGAACGTCGCCGCTCGTGGGCTCGATGTGACCCACGTCGCCCAGGTGATCAACATTGAGCTTCCCGAGTCGCCGGAGCTGCTGACGCACCGCGTCGGCCGGACGGGCCGGATGGGACGAGCCGGTCGGGCGATTACCCTGCTTGGCCCCGAGGATGGTGCGAAGTGGCGGCAGCTCGAGCGCGGACTTGGTCGGCGGATTCCACGCATGCCATGGGCGGGCGCCATGGTGGCGCTCGATGGGGAGATTCCAGCGGCCACACCGGGAGCGTCGCCGGTCACCCCCGTTTCATCGCCGGCGACTGGTCCCGCGAAGCGGTCGGCATTGCCCCGCCCCCGGGACGCGTCGCCGCCCGCCCGGCGAGCGGCGCTGCCGAAGGTCGTTCCGGTCGCACCGATCGCACCGCCCGTCGCGGCACTGCCAGCGCGTGAGGATCGGCGACCGGCATTCTCCGCCGACACCGAGCAGCAGGCGCAGGGCGGCGAGGTCACCAGCGATCGCCAGGAGATGGCGCGGTACAGCCGCGATCCGCGGCGTCCGACCTGGGTGGCCAGCGATGGGACGGGGCGGCCGTCTCAGGAGACAGGTGACACGCGTCGCCATCGGCGACGACACGTCGCCGTCTGCGCCGCCTGTGGTGGGACCGCCGAGGTGCCGTTCCGGCCCGATCCGTCCCGTCCCGTCTATTGTTCGTCCTGCTTCCAGGGTCGCTCCGGTGGTCAGGCCACCACGACCGTCACCGCGGCGCAGGCCACCACGACCGTCACCGCGGCGCAGGCCACCACGACCGTCACCGCGGCGCAGGCCGCCGACTAGTTCGTCGCTGGCGCCCGTCGCGGTCTGTGCGGCCGGTGGGTGGCGGCGGGCGGTTCGGCCGCCGCAGGTTCGACCGGACCGCGCCAGCGCAGTCCGTCACTGGCCCACGTGAGGCACTGATAGTGGTCGCTGCCGGTCGATTCGGTTGGCGACGGGTGTGCACTGGCGAACGCCGCGCGTGGACTGTCGGAACAGTTCGACGGATCGCGTACAATAGGGCCATCGTCCACGCGTGATGATGGTCGCGATCTGGCCCTTCCGGCGCCAGCGACCGTTCCGCGTGCCAGATTGTCGTTGTGCTTGTTGAGGAGCATGTTCTTTGCCGAAGAAACCACAATACCGAAAACCTGCCCGTCCCGCCCCGGCTCCGGCTGACCCCAGCGAGGAGCGGCCAAGGCGGACAAACCCCGATGCGATCTCGGTTGATGGCCGGGTCGTCGACGCGCTGCCAAACGCGATGTTTACCGTGGAGCTGGAGAACGGTCACTCGGTGCTCAGTCACCTGGCCGGGAAGATGCGCACGAACTACATCCGGGTGCTCCCCGGCGATCGGGTCACCGTCGAGCTGTCGCCCTACGATTTGACGCGGGGGCGTATCACCTACCGTCACCGCTAGCGTCTCCTGATGCTGGACGGCACGATCGCGCCGAGGCTCAGAGGTGGGCGCGAACCGGCTGAATTGGGAATGCCCGCTGAGCGATCAGGACCCGGCAGCAGCGCCGCGTGCCATGGTGCCCTGGAGCAATGTCTCCCCGCGGGTCCCGGACGATGATTGCGGCATCGGGGTAGAACCCAACTGGCCGGTCACCGTCGGGTGACCGGCCAGTTGTTCGTCCAGGCCAGGCGGGAAAGATCGGTCCGCTTGACCGCCTCGGAATCTGGCTCGTGGTGCTGAATTCGGCTTCGGTCAATGGTGAATGGGAGCATTTCGTCAGTCACGGTTGATATCCAGGCGGTCGACGCGAGAATCGCCATTGGCGAACTCCCAGTGCAGCCGGGTGGAGCACGTCGTGTCGCTGTCGATGACGGTGGTCTCGGCGTGCGCGTTCGCCAGCTTCCCTTCACCGCCGGTCATGACGAACTTCGCCGAGGTTGTCCGTCGCTCATCGAAGACGATAGCGTCGCTGACCAGCACCGTATCGACCTCGGTAAAGGTGCCCCGGTGACGGACGTCACGCCGCCGCCACTCTGCCGGTCACGATCGAGCAGAATCTGACCCGGGGCTCCGCGGGGGCGATGGCGCACTCGCCGAAAGCACCTGTGGTCGGCGCGGCCGCACGTACGCCGGCGCCGACAGCATGGCCTGTCCAGCAAGCGTCCGCAGCCACAACGTGATCGCCAGCGGGCGAACCGAACGGATCGCGCGCCTGAGTGTTGAACGCACCAAGGTCGGTTGCCTCCCTCGCGTCGAACGGCGAGCTGCCACTGCCTGGGTCTCCCTGCCGGTCGTACCTCGATCCTGATGATCAAGACGATCGTACCGGCGACCGTGAGTGGTATCGAGAAAGATCGTCAGACCATGCCGGTTTCGACGGCATCACTGGCGCCGCGTATACTCCGCCCGGCCCTTCGCGGGTGGAGCGCCGCTCAACTCTGGAAACCGGTCACCGGTTAGTCACCGTACCGCGTGGCGGTCCGCGCTGCGTGATGGCGGCTGCGAACCTCAGCGGCGCTCACTGGACCTGCGTTGTGGACGCATAGGTGCTGACTGCTGCCCTCGCCTGGCCAGATGAGGAAATTCGTCTGGCAGGGGTCACCGGGGCGGTGCCATGGCACCACCCCACGACCTGATGGTGCTCGGCCGGACAGATCGAAAGAGCGCGACGGACGATTGACTGGGGAAACGCAAAGGGCAGAGCGATGAAGGTCGGCGAGATGCTGGTTCGGCGCCACGCGGCAATCACGGCATGAATCTGCTGCAGGCGATTGTCCTTGGGGTGGTCCAGGGACTGACCGAGTTTCTGCCCATCTCGTCGTCCGCCCATCTCGTCGTCGTGCCGTGGCTGCTGGGCTGGGACGAGCCGGGCCTCGCGTTTGATGCTGCCCTCCATCTTGGAACCCTCGTGGCGGTGCTCTGCTATTTCTGGCGTGAACTGCTCGGAATGGTCATGGCCCTGCCGATTGCCCTCACGCGGCCCCGCTCACTTCTGCGCGACCTCGATCCCGGCCGCGGGTGGGATGCCGCGGCCGCCGATGCGAACGGCAGTGCCCGACTCGCGCTGCTTGTGGCGATCGGCACGCTGCCGGGGCTGATTGCCGGGGTCGTCGGTCAGGGCGCGATCGACGACCTTTATCACGGCGACGGCATCAGCGCCGGAGCGATCGCCGCGATCGCGGTCGCGTTGATGCTTCTCGGACTACTCCTGTGGGTCGCCGAGGGTGCCGCGGCGCAGCAGCGACGAATCGGTCATCTGACCTGGCGCGACGCGGTGACGATCGGTTTGGCGCAGGCCACGGCGCTGGTGCCGGGTGTGTCCCGCTCGGGCGCCACGATCACCGCCGGTCTCTTTCAGGGTCTTCATCGTGCCGATGCCGCGCGCTTCTCGTTTTTGCTGGGGGTGCCGATCATCGCGGCGGCGGGGTCGAAGGGACTTCTCGATATCGTCGGCGACGGACTCTCCCGGCATGATCTGGGACTCCTCGCCGTTGGGGTCGTAACGTCCGCCATCGTGGGCTTCGCGGCGATCTGGGGTCTCCTGCAGTTCCTGCAGCGCTCGACCACCCGGATCTTTACCTTGTACCGGCTCGGTCTCGGGCTCTTCCTTCTGGCCCTCCTTGCTGGCGGCTTCCGCTAATTGCGGTTTATCGCTGGCGCCTTCGGGCGGCAGGGGCCGTGGCATGCTCGCGACGTATCGGGCAGCTATCGGAGATGGTCCAATGCCTCGGAGGTCACGGCGACCCGTCATTCACCGGCCGCCGGGGTCGCATTGCCGCCGGCATCGGGTGGCGGATCGATCACGATCGGGGCATTGAAGTCGCCGTACTGATAGATCATGTAATGGCGATTCGAGACCATCGCCTCGCGGACGACCTGGCCGCTCGTCACATCCACCCACCAGGTGTACCAGGCGGCAACGTAGGTGCGCGGCTCGCTTTGCTCCGGGGTCATAAACGAGATCACGCGGACCCGCGATCCATCGATCTCAACTTCCGACCCAAGCCGAAAATCGCGCGCGGTCAAATAGCTCTCTCCCCAGTTCACCGGCAGAAAGAGTGGCGACCCCAGGCGTTCGATCCATGGCTGCCCCGGCTCGCGGAGCCATTCGCGGTCGCCAATGATGATGCGCTGAAAGCTGCTCGCCTGCTCGCTCCAGGCGGCCGGTGAGCCATCGGTTCCGTCATTCAGCGCAACCTCGCCTGAGAAGAGCGCCCCCTGGCCATCGGTCAGTCGCTGGCTAAACCGGAGACGGTGGTTGGTCGTCATGGTCGCGAGTCCCCGGTCGAAGATGGCGCGGGCACCCGCGTCGGTCGCGCCGCCCGGCGGGGCGCCGATGCCGTTGACGTTCGGGTCCGGGAGCATGAAGTAGAACGGAACGATCGTTGCTGGACCGGTCACCGGCTGGACTGTCACCTCCGCCCGCCACCACCCTGATCCCGGAAGCTCGACCCCGCCGACGGCGAAGTCACCGATCGCGTCGGCCCGCGGTACGACATCGCGTCCCTCGGCGACATGGTCGAGCGGCGTGAAGGCGATCCGCGTGGCCTGACCCGCGGGCATCTTCTCGCCGCTCTCCTCGCCCGCGATCAGGCGAATAACAACCGCGTTCTTGCCGGGGCGGGCGGGCTGGAGCTGGAGGTGAACTTCGCCATGTGGGAGTGGGGCGGCAAGATCGACCATCGCCAGATCACCGTTTCCGGCGCGGGTGCCGGGTGGCGCCAACAACGTCAGCACCGACCCTCCAAGGATCACGATCAGGGCCAGCATTGCCTCCACCCGGATGGTGCGGACTCCTAGCGTCGCCGAGCCGAGCCGCGCGGCGCCCTGGCGCAGGGCACCACGATGAAACGTGGCCAGGGCCAGCACCGGCGACAGTGCCAGCAGCTTGAGCAGGAGAATCCTGCCGTAGGCGCTGTCCCAGAGCGAGGAAAGGCGCGGCAGGATCAGCCCGGAGTTGACGATGCCGGTGGCGACGCCAACGATGACCAGCGCCAGCGCGATCCGGGAAAAGCGGCGAACGGGATCGGGCGTCGCCGCCGTCGCCATCTCTGCGTCGTCCGATCGATCGCCGGTCCGACGGGGCCAGGCAATCGCCAGATGCGCCAGCCCGCCCACCCAGAGGGCGATCGACCACTCGTGAAGCACGACGGACGCGATGCCCAGTGGACGCCAGTGCTCCCGTGCGGCAGCGTGACTGGTCAGGCTGAGGCCAAGCAGACCGAGCAGGCCGACCACGAGCAGCGTCCCGGTCGCGGTCTGGCGCCACGAACCGATGCGCGCCCCTTGAGTCGCGACCACCGCCAGGATGGCGGGGATCAGCACGACCGCCGCCAGGCGAATCCACCAGGCATCCGGCATCGCGGCGACCGAATGACGCAGACCGCTCGAGACAATCCCGGCTCGAGGCCACTGATCCTGGAGGAGCGGCTCGGCCAGGGTCGCGACGAGCGCTACCGCGCTCCCTGCTGTGAGCAGCGTCCGCCGCCGCTCTGCACCCTTCGCCCGCTCCGCGCCAGCCCCGAGGATGAACCAGGCGAAGAAGGCTCCGCCCGCGACGGCCGCCAGACCGAGGAACGTCAGCCAGCGAGTGGCGACGGCCCACGGCGCGGGGGTTTCCCCCTGCACCCGTGCGGCGCCCGGAGCGCGTCCGCCCCCGACCCGAAACGCATAGGTGCCGGAGAGCGCGTGCCCGTCCTCCTGTGATCGCACCGCCCAGCCGACGGTGAACGTGCCGGTGTCCAGGTTCCTGACCGTGGCGAGGACATGGCGGGGATCGGCTGGATCGAGCCGCGCCTCACCAATCGGCACCGTTCGACCGGTATCATCGAAGAGGCGGATCGATGGCGAGCCAGCGCCGGTGTCGACCGCCTCGGTCAGCCAGAGCTCGATCCTCTTGGGTGGCGCGGCGAGCAAGCCATCGACCGGCGGATCGGCATGGTCGATCTCGGCATGGGCGGCCGCATCGGGCGTGGTGATGAGGATGGTGGCGATCGCCAGCCCCAGCAGGGCGGCGAGCGCTCGGCACCGATGGGTGGGGACGCGTTTGGCCACGATGGCGATGGTCACCAGGAATCCCTTCGAGCGACGGGTTGAACGCAGACGGGTGAGCGCGCGTGCACCTGAGTGATGAGAGGATACCGCCGGGTTGGTGGTTGCCGCGAGCGGAGACGGGCGTTGGTGCCCGGTGGCGGGCGGGAGCACCGAGGGGGAACGGTCATGGCGTGGGGGGCAGTCCCGATGGGAGACGAGCACGAGCGGTCGCCGGAGGATCCGAAGGAGATCGTCGCCCGCGGCTACGATCGGATCGCGGAGCGCTATGTGGCGTGGTCCAGCGGCGAGACGGACGGGCCGCGTGGGCGGTACCTTTCCCTGCTCGAGGAGTGGTTGCCCCCGGGCGCGCGGGTGCTGGAGCTTGGCTGCGGGACGGGAGCCCTGACCACGGCGCGGCTCGCGGCCCGGTTCACCGTGACCGGGGTTGATATCTCGCGGCGCAGTCTGGAGTTGGGGAGGCGTCAGATACCGGGCGCCACCTTCGTGCAGGGCGAAATGGCGAGACTGGAGCTGCCGCCGGCGAGCGTCGATGCGGTCACGGCCTTTTACGCGATCACCGATGTGCCGCGTGAAGAGCATGCCGCGTTGCTTCGCCAGATCGCACGCTGGCTGCGACCTGGCGGGCTATTGGTGGCCAGCATGGGCGCATCGAGCGCCGCCGGTGGGATTGACGATGATTGGCTCGGCGTGCCGATGTATTTCAGCCAGTTCGACGCCGTCGAGAATGAGCGACTGGTGCGCGATGCCGGTTTCACGGTCCGTTCGGCGCGTGTCGAGACGACGAATGAGGATGGGGCGCCGGTGCCGTTTCTCTGGGTGGTTGCCGAGGCGCCTTGATGAAGCATGGATTGGGGCTGCAGGCCAGCTCCTCCGACGTGATGGCTCATCGGCAGGGATGAGATGGCTCGTCGCGACGTTTGGATGCTGCTACCCTCGGGGCGTTCGACTACCCGCGATCCGTGGAGGAACTGGATGATCGACCTGTCGACGGTTGCGCTCGTTCTCCTGCCATCGCTGGCGTTGTCGACGGTCCCGGGGCTGGCGGTTCTCTCGATGATGCCCTGGAGCGTTGATGATGGTCGCCGCAATGGCGTCCTTTCGGCGTGGCGGGTCGTCGTCCAGGTCTTGGATCCGACGGTTGCCCTGTTCGCTCTCGCGTTGCGGCCGCGGTTGATTGACCCGTCCCGCGGATGCGTTCGGGACGCTCATGAGCATCGTGTGACGCCGTGACGCTTCTCGTCCAGGCTGCCAACATCCGTCATGCCTACGGCGGGAACCAGCTCTTCGACGACCTATCGTTTGAGGTCAAGGAGGGCGACCGGATTGCCCTGGTTGGGGCAAACGGCGCTGGAAAGTCGACCCTGTTCAAGCTGATGGCGCGGCAGCTGGTGCCAGACGCCGGCATTGTCACCCACCGGCGGAACCTGATCGTCGGGTATCTGACCCAGGAACCGGACCTGGATGCCAGCGCCACCCCGCGCCAGACGGTCGCGCTCGCCGCGGGCGATCCAACGACGCTTGAGGCGGAGCTGCGCGATCTTGAGAGCCGGATGGAGACCGCCGCTGACGACGAGGAACTTGCGACCGTTCTCGATGCGTATGGGGCCGCGCTGGCCCGCCTGGAGTGGAGCGCCGGACCCGGTCACGATGTCGATGCTCAGGTCGCGATGACGCTCCGTGGTCTCGGCCTGCCAGAGGACCGGTGGGACCGGCCGATCGGTCCGATGAGTGGTGGTGAGCAGAAGCTGGTCGGTTTGGCGCGGCTCGTCGTGGCCGCACCCGATCTCTTGCTGCTCGACGAGCCGGACAACCACCTTGATGAGGCGGCGAAGGCGTGGCTCGAGCGCTTCGTGGCCGGCTATTCCGGCGCAGTCGCCGTGATCTCCCACGACCGCTGGTTTATCGATCGAGCGGTCAACCGCATCTTTGAGCTGGAGGACGGACAGATCGAGGGCTATCCAGGCAATTACAGCGCCTATCGGACCGAGAAGCAGGAGCGGTTGGAACGGCGGGCGCAGTTGCGGGATCTGCAAGAGCGGGAGTTCAAGAAGCTCAAGGCCAGCGCCGAGCAATTGACGCAGTGGGCCAGTCAAAACCCGAAGTTTGCCTCGCGGGCGGAGAACCAGCGCCGCAAGCTGGCCGCGGAGCGAGAGCGGCTGGCGGACACCCCGCCGCCGGTGATGAACCGGCGGAGTATCGATGTCGATCTTGATGCCGAGCGCGGCAGCACGATCGTGCTCGATGCCGCCGGGTTGGCGAAATCGTACGAGGGCAGGACCGTCCTTGAACCGTTCGACCTGGTGATCCGCCACGGTGAGGCGGTTGGTCTGGTCGGGGGCAACGGCGCGGGCAAGACGACGCTGGTACGCCTGGCTCTGCACCATGAGGATCCGACTGCCGGCCGCATCCGCATGGGACCAAGCGTCGTCCCCGGTTACTACGCCCAGCAGCAGGAGACGCTGGACCCGGCGATGACGCCGATGGCGGTTGTTCGCTCGATCAAACCCCTCACCGAGCAGCAGGCGCTGTCGTTTCTCGTCAGCTACCTCTTCGACCGGGACGACGCCCTGAACCGGATTGGCTTGCTGAGCGGAGGCGAGCGTGCTCGCCTGCAGATCGCGGTGCTTGTGCTGCGCGGCGCCAACTTCCTGCTGCTCGACGAGCCGACGAACAACCTCGACCTGCCCTCGATCGAGGCCCTCGAAACGGCGCTGCTCGCCTTCCCCGGGACGATCCTGACGATCTCCCACGACCGGTACTTTCTCGACCGTCTCTGTTCGCGCATGCTGGAGGTCGACCGGGGGGTGGTTCGGGACTATCCGGGCGGGTTCAGCTACTACGACGCCCACCGGGGTCGCGGAGCCGAGCTGACCATTCGCCCGCCCGAGCCCGCCGCTCACGCTGGCAAACCGGCCAGAAACCGTCGCCCGGGTCACGCCCGCGGTACGTAGCGCGATGGAACGAGTAACCGGCCTGGAGCAGGGCGCGGGCCGCCCCGGCTCCTGTTCCGCGGGTCATACCCGGTCAGTCGCTGTTCCACAGGATCGGGCCACAGACGTGTATCGTGAGAGATGATTCCCGCCGTCACACAACCGTGACGCTTTGGGCGAATATCGGTCACACTTGCCCGCTATGCTGGGACCATGATGGATCAATGCGGGTCGGCGACACAGATGACTACCTGGCGGCGGGAATCTGACGATACGCATTTCGCGGTTCGCTTCATGATCCTCCGGTTGAGAGTTCGTCAGCTGGTGAGTCTGGCGGTGATGATCGGGGTGCTCCTCGCCCTCGCGTTCGTCGGCATCGCGGCGTAGACTCCGCCTCCCCGGCGCTCTGCCCCGGGCTGGTACCCCTCACGAGGGATTGCCATAACGGGACGATGACGACGCGATGCGGTGCGGGACATGGGGTGAGGGTGTTCTCCTCCGCCGCGCTCGTCCTGCTGCCGCGATTCGCGCGTGGCACCGCGCCGATGATGATGCCCGGGTCAACACGAGTATCGGACGGCAAACCCGGATAGACCGGACAGCGACTGATGCATCCGCCCACGACGATCGCGATCGGAGCAGGTCATGTTGATCACGACGACCAATACGCTTGATGGCCACCGGATCGTGCGCTACCTCGGCATCGTCAGTGGCGAGGCGATTATGGGCGCCAATATCATGCGCGATCTCTTCGCGGCGGTGCGGGATGTGGTCGGCGGCCGCTCCGCCGCGTACGAGCAGGAACTGCGGCGGGCCAAAGACCTCTCGTTGCAGGAGATGACCGAGCAGGCGCAGGGACTTGGCGCCAACGCGATCATCGGTGTCGATCTCGACTACGAGACCCTCGGTCAGAACGGCGGCATGCTGATGGTGACCGCCAGCGGGACCGCCGTGGTCATCGAGGGCGCGGCCGCATAGGGTGAGGGATTCCGAATGCGGCCGGTCGCTCACAGGGGGCAGCGATACGGGGCTCACCCCGCCCGGTGTCCGTCCGCGACACGCCTCTCAGCCACGACCGGATGGCCGCTGTCGGTTTTCCTGACAGCGAGCACGATCGGATAATGTCCAGGGCTCCCGGGCCCTCAGGACTGACTCATCTCCGAGGTCAGGCGAACCCTTTCCGCACGCCGTTGGCGTCGCCGCCGCTCAGGCCTGAACGCCGGCGGGGGCGATCTGCACCTTCAGCCCGGCCCCGGAGCGGACGAGGTCGATCGCCTCGGAGAAATCTTCTATGCCGAGGGTGTGGGTCACCATGCAGCGGCCATCGACGGCGCCGCTGGCGAGCACCTGCACGGCCGGACCATACGAGTTGAGCACCGCCATCGACCCGAGGATCGAGATTTCCTCGTTGTAGATCTTGAAGGCATCGTAGCTCGCCTTCTCACCTGGAGGGCAGACGCCAAAGAGGAGCAGCTTGCCACACCGGATGACGGCGTCGATCGCCATCTCAGCCACCTTGGTGACACCGGTCGCCTCGATCACGATGTCGAATCCGCGGGGGGCATGGGCGCGTACCTCGTCCAGTGAGGTACCGACGACATCGAACCCGAACTCGCGGGTCGCCCGCTCCAGCCGGCTCCGGTTGATGTCGATCAGGGCGACCATGCTGGCGCCGTTGTAGCGCGCCAGCTGAGCGTTGAGCAGACCCATCGGTCCAGCTCCGTAGACCAGGTAGGTGTCGCCCACGCGCGGTTGGAGGCGATGAAAGCCGCGGACGACGCAGGAGATCGGCTCGATCAACGCCGCGTCAGCAAACGACATCTGGTCGGGCAGGGGGTAGACGGTGTCGGCCGGCACGGCGACGCGCTCGGCAAAGCCGCCGGGATGCGACCCCACCCCGACGCCATTCCATCGCTCGCAAAGGTTTCTCTGGCCCCGCTGGCAGAAGTAGCAGGCACCGCAACTGAGGGTGGGGTCGACGCCGACCCGGTCGCCGATCGTGACCCCGATCACGTCGCTCCCGACCGCGACAACCTCACCGCCAAACTCATGACCGGGGATGATTGGGTAGGTGGTGGGCGGAAACTCGCCATCGATGATGTGAATATCGGTCCCGCAAATCCCGCAGGCGCCCACCTGGACCACGACCTCAGTTGGCCCTACTTCCGGCTCGGGGACGTCATCGACCCGAATCGACCCTGGCTTCTCGACGATCACGGCGCGCATGGATGTGGTCCTTTCCGAGCTCTGTGGTCCGAATCGTTGCATCGTTGCCCGGCTGCGCGCTCGCGGGCCGTTTCCTCCAGGGGGTCGGTGCCCCGGTGGTTGGCCTGCCGGGTAAGCCGCGGCTCGTCAGCACCGCGATGTCAGAGCCTCTGGCGATTGTCGACAAGGATACCGTGTGTCGATTAGAGGCAGGGATCGCGAGTGGCCGCACCCCATTGGCGGCTCTGTTGTCGCACACTCCGGGAGCGCCGTTGTGTCGTTTCCGTGGCGCCAATCCTCACTTTACCGCTCCCATCGAGAGACCGCGCACGAGCTGGCGTTGAGCCGCCCAGCCGAGCAGGACGATCGGCAGAACGGCCATCGTGCTCGACGCGGCCAGCTTCGCCCAGAAAAGACCCTCACTGGTGACGAACTTCACCATGAAGATCGGGACGGTGGCGTGACCGGCCGCCGCCAGGCTGACCGCGAAGAAGAACTCGTTCCAGGCAAAGATGATCGAGATGAAGATCGTCGCCACGACCCCCGGCCCGATCATCGGCAGTAAGATCTCGGTCATCTCCCGGACAATGCCAGCGCCGTCGATGCGCGCCGCATCGAGGACATCACGCGGCACCTCCTCGAAGAAGGAGCGCAGCATCCAGATCGCAATCGGCAGATTCATTGCGGTGTAAAGAATGATCAGGCCACGCATCGAACTGAGGAGTCCCAGGTTCTTGTAGATGATGTAGAGCGGCACGATCACCCCGGCGGGTGGAAGGAACTTGGTCGAAATGAAGAAGAAGAGGACGTCCTTCCACTTCTCGGTCGGTCGCAGCGCGATCGCGTAGGCCGCGGGAATCGCCAGCAGCATGACGATCGCGGTTGAGGTCAGCGAGGCGATCATGGAGTTCACAAAGAAGGGCTTGAAGTCGCCACCAAGGATGAGCCGGTACTGTTCGAGCGTCGGCTTGAAGATCAGTTTTGGTGGAAGGCTGACCGCGGCGGCCTCACTCTTGAAACCCGTGATGACCATGTAGAAGACCGGAAAAAAGGCGATGATCCCGACGATCCAGGCCGCGACGGCCCAGGCGGTGGACGCTCGTTCCTGCGAGAAGCCGCGCTGCCGCCGCCGTTGCGATGTCGGCGCTGGGACGGTTGATTGGGGAGCGGAGAGGGTGTTCTGCATGGTCTTAAGCCCCTTCCATCATCCGGTCAAGCGCCCGGAGGAGCAGCGTGATCACGAGGATCGAGAGGAAGACGACGATGACGCCGAGTGCGGCGCCGAGCCCGACGTTCGACCCTTCGATCGCTTTACGATAGACGAGGTAGGGAAGCGTCGTCGTCGCGTTGCCCGGTCCCCCTTTCGTCATCATATACAGCGGATCAACCTCCTGGATGATGTAGACGGTCCCGAGCAGCCCGCCGAGCTGAATAAACCGGGACAGGTGGGGGAAGGTGATGCCGCGGAACTCCTGCCAGGCGGTCGCGCCATCGACACGCGCCGCCTCACGCACCTCCTCGCTGATTGATTGCATCCCCGCTAGCAAGATCAGCATCATGAAGGGCGCCCATCGCCAGACCAGCACGCCGACGATCGAGACCGCCGGGTAGTTGCCGAGCCAGTTGGGGGAGGGCGAGCCGGGGAGCACGGTCCGCAGCGTCCAGTCGACGACGCCGTAGATCGGGTTGAGCATCATGTTCTTCCAGGTCAGCGACGCCGCCACTGGCATGATTAGGAATGGGGTGATCAGCAGGGTCCGGACCACCCCGCGTCCCGGGAAGCGATGGTTGACCAGCTCGGCATAGAGCAGCCCCAACAGCAGCGAGAGGATGACGGCCGAGACGACGAAGATGACGGTATTGCTGATGGCTTCCCGGAAGGCCGGATCTGTGGTGAGGATCGTTTTGTAGTTGCCGAGACCGGCGAACGCCTTGCGGTCGGGCCGCTGCAGGTTCCAGCGCTGCAGGCTGTACCAGAGCGTCAGGATAAAGGGCGCCTGGGTGACCACCACCGCGTAGATGATCGCCGGCAGCATCAGCACCCGGCCGACCGGCTGGTGGCCGAGCCGGTGCAGCAAGGTCGGCCGCCGGCCTCGTTCGTAGATCGGTTCGATGCGTTGGCTCGCGACCGCCATACCGCTCTCCCTTCCTCGAAGGTCGTTCGGGCCACGACTGGCTCTTGTCGACAGGCCGACTGGCGTGCCGTACCGGGGGGCTCCGGCGAGCGGGAGGACCGAACACGAGTGGGGCGAGGGACAGAGGTCCCCCGCCCTACCGCGTGACGAGTCTTAGGATCGGACCGGCCTAGGTTTGATAGCCACCGTCGATCGCGGTCTGGTTGGCCAGATCGTTGGCGGCTTTGATCGCCTCGTCAATGGTTTTGTCGCCGACGATCGCGGCGGCAAACTGCTGACTGACATCGGTCCCGAGTTGCTGGAACTCCGGGATCCGCACGAACTGGCCGCCAGTGTAGGGCACCGGATCGACCGTCGGCTTATCGGGGTTCGCCGCCTCGATCGACTTGAGGACGATGTCGGCGAACTCGCCCGCGAACTCCTGGTAGGAGGGATCGGCATAGGTCGATTCGCGGGCGCCGGTCGGCGCCTTGCCCCAGCCCTCTTTCTGGGCAACCAGCTGCTCGAACTCCTTTGAGGTCGCCCAGGTCATGAAGGCGATGCCCGCCTCCTTGGCATCCGAGTTGGCCTCCATCGCGAACGCCCAGTTCCAGAGCCAGCTGCCGGTGGGCAGCTCGGCGGAGGGGGCGTAGGCGAAGCCGACCTGGTCGGCAAACTTGTTCAGCTCCGGATCGGAGAGAAGCTCGGCGGCGGAGGTTGCGTCGTACCACATCGCCACCTTGCCGTCGTTGAACAGGTTCTCGCACTCAGTGAAGCCTGACTGCTCGGCGCCAGGCTCGCCGGCGTCCTTGAGGAGCTGGATGTAGAAGCTGATGGCGGCCTTGCTCTTCTCCGAGTCGAGTTGCGCTTTCCAATCCTCGTCGAACCAGCGGCCGCCGTAGGCATTGATCACCGTGGTCAGGGGGGCAAGCTGCTCACCCCAGCCCGGAAGACCGCGCAGACAGATGCCGTACTGCTGCTGATCCGGTTTGTTGAGCGTCCGGGCAAATTCGCCGATCTGCTCCCAGGTTGGGCGCTCCGGCATCTCCAGCCCGGCGGCTTCGAACAGGTCTTTGCGGTAGAAGGTCATCGAGCTCTCGCCGTAGAACGGCAGACCGTAGAGCTTGCCGTCATAGGAGAGTCCGGCCCGGTGGGCCGGGAAGATGTCTTCGAGGTCGTAGGTCGGGTTGGCGGCCGCGTCGTCGCCGACCTCTTCCAACCAGCCCTGCTGGCCCCAGAGCGGCACCTCGAAGGTCCCGACCGTGAAGACATCGAACTGTCCGGACTGATTTGAGACATCCTGGGTGATGGTCTGCCGAATCTCATTCTCCGGCAGCACGGTCAGGTTGACTTTGACGTTGGGATAGACTTTGTTGAACTCCCCCGCGTCGACCAGCGCCTGCAGGGTCGTCATCTGCGGGTTGCCGACCATCCCGACATCAATCGTGCCGGTGATATCGGGGTTTGGCGCCATGCCTCCCGGCGAGGCGACCGCGGCGGGTGTCGCGTCCTGGGCCAGGGCGTCGGCCCGGCCGATAGCGGCGAGCATGGGCATAATCAGGAGCAGCGTCGCGGTGAGCGCGAGCAGCTTAACAAACCGTCGGGGCATCTGGTCGCTCCTTCTCCCGGCGAGCGTCGTTGCGCCGCCGGACTGATGGCATCGCGGCAGGGCTGATGACACGGTTGTTAGCGGATCGCCCTTCCTCCCTGAGGGCGGTGCCCCGGTGTCGATCGACGGAGTTTCCCGCTCCTGCAAGGTTGGGGCGGAGTCGGACATCGTACCGGTCTACCAGACGCAGGTCAATATCCTGAGCCACCGGTGGCTGAGATCCGGGCGAGCCTCTTAGCCAGCGGTGCGGGGGCGCTGTCGGAGGCGGAGCAGCAGTGGTACGACGATGCCAAGGGCGGCGATGGCGAGGATCGAGCCGGAGATCGGGCGAGTCACAAAGGTAGAGTAGTCTCCCTGACTGATCTGAAGCGCCCGCCGGAAGTGATCCTCGGCGACCGGACCCAGGATCACCCCGACGACGGCCGGCGCAACCGGGATATCGAATCGCCGCATCAGAAAGCCGACCGCGCCGATGACATACAGCACGACGAGATCGACCGTGGAGTTGCTCAGGCTATAGGTGCCGAGACCCGCGAACACCAGGATGCCGGCATAGAGGTGGGGGCGGGGGATCGCAAGAAGCCGGACCCAGACCCCGGCCAGCGGCAGATTCAGGATCAGCAGCATCGTATTGCCGATGTAGAGGCTGGCGATCAGACCCCAGACGAGGTCGGGGTTCTTGTCGAAGAGGGTCGGTCCGGGATTCAACCCGTAGCGTTGAAAGGCGGCGAGCAGGATCGCGGCCGTCGCCGAGGTCGGCAGACCGAGCGTCAGCAGTGGGGCGAGGACCCCTGCCGCCGAGGCGTTGTTGGCTGCTTCCGGTCCGGCGACCCCCTCGATGGCGCCATGACCGAACTCCTCGGGATACTTGGTCAGGCGCTTCTCCAGCGCATAGGAGAGAAAGGTCGGGATTTCGGCGCCCCCCGCGGGCAGGCTGCCGATCGGAAACCCGAGCGCCGTGCCGCGCAGCCACGGCTTCCACGACCGCCGCCACTCGTCGCGCGTCATCCAGATCGAGCCTCGAACCGGGATCACGGCGTCGGTATCGTGGCGGAGCCGGGATGCGACCCAGAGTGTTTCGCCGACGGCAAAGAGACCGACGGCAACGGTGACGACATCGATGCCGTTGAGCAGCTGGGGAACGCCAAAGGTGAAGCGACTCTGCCCGGAGAGGGTGTCGATGCCGACCAGGCCGACCGCCAGCCCCGCGAAGAGGCTGAGCAGCCCTCGCGCCAGTGAGTTCCCGAGGAGTGCCGTAATCGTGGTGAACGCGAGGACGACCAGCGCGAAATACTCAGCCGGTCCAAATCTGAGGCCGACCCGGACCAGGACTGGGGCAAGGAACGTCAGACCGATCGTCGCGATTGTGCCCGCCACGAACGAGCCGATGGCCGCCGTTGCGAGCGCGGCGGCGCCGCGACCACGCTTGGCCATCAGGTTTCCTTCGAGGGCGGTGATGATCGAGGCCGATTCGCCGGGGGTGTTGAGGAGGATCGACGTGGTCGAGCCGCCATACATGCCGCCGTAGTAGATGCCCGCGAACATGATGAAGGCGCTGACCGGCTCCAGGGTATAGGTGACCGGTAGGAGCAGCGCCACCGTCAGTGCCGGCCCGATGCCCGGCAGGACTCCGATGGCGGTGCCAAGCACTACGCCGATCAGTGCCCAGAGGAGATTCTGCGGCGTCAGAGCAATCGCGAACCCGTCGGCCAGGTGCCCGAGCGAGCTCATGCGAACCAACCCTCGAAGATGCCTGCTGGCAACCGCAGGTCGAGACCGCGGGTGAAGCCAGCGAAGATTAAGGTCGAGAACACCAACCCGATCGCCAGATTCTGCGCGATCTTCCGGCTCCCCATCGCGGTGGCCGACCCCGCGTAGAGCAGGGTTGAGGCGATCACGAACCCCGCTCGCTCTATCAGCAGCAGGTAGGCCACCAGCGCGACCGCGATCATGCCCACTGTCCGCCAGTCGGTCGGCAGCGTCGGGTCGGCATCTTCCGACTCCGAAGTCGGCGCCGAGCCACGTCCGGTCAGCGCCTCAACCGCCACCCAGATGCCGATCAGGACCAGGCCGCTGCCAACGATATAGGGAATGACCCGGGGCCCAACCTTCGCATAGGCGGGGGTGACCCGGATATGGGTGGTCTGCCAGACGACGAGGAGGCCGAAGATGACGACGCCGATGGCGAGGAGAAGCTCCATCCATTCGACCCGCCTGGAAGGGAGATCATCGCCAGAACGCATCGGTCGTATCGCCCTCCAACCCGCCGGAGCGCACCGCTGGAAGGGTGCGATCCGGCGTCGAAGCCTGCCGCCACCGGGAGGGGTTGCGGCGCCGATCGATCGGGCTGGCGATTAGGTGATCAAGCCGAGGTCTTTGAGGATCGGTTCCACGCGGCTTCGCTCGTCGCTGAGGTATGTCTTGAACTCGTCCCCGGCCAGGAAGTAGTCCTGCCATCCATATTTGGCGAGCACGCCCTTCCAGGCATCCGAGGTCCGCATCGCGTCGACCAGCGCGACGAGGCAGTCGCGTGTGCCTTCCGGAAGGTCGGGTGGTGCGACGATGCCGCGCCAGTTGGTGAGCTCGAGGTCGATCCCCTGCTCTTTCAAGGTCGGCGCGATGTTCGATCCGGCCGCGGGGGACGCGGAAGCGCTCGGCGTGCCAGCGGCAACGGTCGCCGCGCCCGACACGGCGAGGGCTCGGAGATCGCCCGAATTGATCTGGTCGAGCCATTCTCCGACCCCGGAGATGCCCGCGGAGACCTGGCCGCCCAGGATCGCGGCGAGGGCTTCGCCCCCACCGGAGAAGGGAACGTAGTTGACCTTAGTGGGATCGACACCGACCGCCTTCGCCAGCAGCCCGGTCAGGATGTGGTCGGTGCCGCCGGCCGATCCCCCGCCCCACGAGATCGACGTTGGATCAGCCTTGAAGTCCCGGACCAGATCGTCGAGCGTCTGGTATTTGGAGTCCTTGGGGACGACGATCACCTCGTACTCGGTCGTCAGGCGGGCGATCGGCGTGACATCGTCGAGGGTCGTCTGGGATTGATTGGTGGCAATGGCGCCAACCATCACCAGCCCCATCATCATCAGCTGGTACGGATTGCCCTTCTCGTCGTTCACGAGTTGAGCGATCCCAACGGTGCCACCGGCACCCTCGACGTTGTAGACCTCGACCGATTGGTCGACGATGCCGCCTTGCAGCACCGTCTGCATCTCGCGAGCGGTCGTGTCCCATCCACCGCCAGGTTTAGCTGGAGCCATGATCTCAAGGGTCTCTTTGGGAAACCCTTCAACACCGCAGGTGGCCGCCTGGACACGCCCGGTTGGCGCGGCCAGGGCCTGGCCCGCTGGGGCCATCAGCGCCAGCGCCATGATGGCGGTCAGTAGTCGCAGGCTTCGCATCCTCGCTCCTCCTCATTGACGAGACGTGGACCTTCAGGCGAGCCGCCTGATATGACGTCGGTTCGAGCGCGGTTCAGCATATCGCATTCCAACGGGGAAGTGAGATCCCGTCCCAGGGCATCAGGCGACGACGAGATCGCCCAGCTAACTCGTCAGGTCACCGTCCGGTAGGATCGACCCCCACCGCGGCCGCGGGAAAGTAAAACGGGTCGGCTCCGCCGAGCAAGCGGCCGTCGGCGGTCGCCATGACGCCGGCCGGGGACGCGAAATCGCCGAGCATGAGCCGCTCGTCGCGGACCGCGATCCGGTGACCCAGGGCGGCCAGCGCGTCCCGCGTCGCGGAAGGCAGCCGCTGGCTGACGAGCAGGTCGGCCGTTGAGGCATCGATCCGGGGCTGCTCGATCGCGTCCTGGATCGATTGACCGTGATCGAGCAGATTCATCACCAGCTGGGCGTTGCAGTTCATGATCCGCCGGCCACCACTGGAGCCGAGGCTGGCAACGACGACGTCATCGCGGCTGACGATGACCGGCGCCATGTTGCTGAGGGGTCGCTTGCCGCCGCCAACGGAGTTCGGACGGCCTGGCTCCGGATCGAACCACATCATGCCGTTGTTGAGGAGGATGCCGGTGCCGGGGACCATCACGCGGCTGCCCCAGCCGCCCAGCAGCGTCGTCGTGAGCGAGACGGCGCCGCCGTGCCGGTCGATCACGCTCAGGTGGGTGGTGCTGCCGTCCGCCATCTGGTTGGGTAGTGGTGCATAGCCGGGGATCGACGACAGCAGCCCGTGGCGCACCCCGACGCGGTCGGGCAACCCGGCTTCGACGGGGCCGAGTCGCGCCGGGTCGAACTGCCCGGCTCGCTCGCGCGCATAATCGGGATCGATCAAGGTGTCGACCGGCACCTCGACGTGGTTCGGATCGGCGAGATAGGCGAAACGGTCGGCGAACGCCTGCCGGAACGCCTGAGCAAGGAGGTGAAGTGCCTCCGGACTGTTCTGAGGCATTCCGCCCACTCCGGCGGCGCTGAGCAGGTTCATCGACTCGATCAGGGTCGTGCCGCCCGAGCCGCCTCCGGTGGTGTGAACGACATGGCCGGCGTAGGTGGTGGTCGTGGTCGCGGTGATGGTCGGAGCGTAACGGCCGAGGTCGTCGGTGGTGAGGAGTCCGCCGTCGGCGGCAAGATGCGCCGCCATCGCCTCCGCGATCGGTCCCTCGTAGAAGGCGCGGGGTCCGTCCATCGCGATGGCTTCCAGCGTCGCGGCGAGGTCTGGCTGACGAAGCATGATTGGGGCCGCTTGCTCGATTGTTGCCGGTGGGGCGCCGCCCGGGAGAAAGGTCGCCGCGGTCGCGGCAAAGCGGCTCAGGTTTGCGGCGTCGCGGGCGATCATCAGGGTGGTGTGCCAGGTCACGGGGACGCCGTCGCGGGCCATCGCGATCGCCGGAGCGAGAGCCTGAGCGAGCGAGATGGTGCCGAATCGCTCCAAGGCGAGGGCGAGACCGGCGACGGCACCCGGGACGGCGACCGACCGATGGCCAATGACGTTGGCGCCGCCAGCAACGAGCGGCCAGCCGAAAAGCGCGGTGTCGGCGCCGGAGCCAGCCAGCGGAAACATCTCCGGCGTCGCGGCCGCCGGCGCGAGCATCGGAAACTCGACGACGACCGGTTCCTGACCGGGCAAATGAGCGACGAGGAAGCCACCGCCGCCGATCCCGCTCATCCACGGCTCGACGACACCAGCGGCGAAGGCGGTCGCCACCGCCGCATCAACCGCGTTGCCGCCATCGCGCAGGATGCCTGCGCCGACCTCCGCCGCGCGGCTCGTCTTGGCCGCCACCATGCCGCCACGGCCGACCGCTTCCTGCCGCCCGACGTGCCATTCCGTTCGCTGCGTCACGGAATCTCCCTCCACCCGCGCACCACCAGTTCGGCCGCGATCATAGCCGAGATAGAGCCGACCCCGGCTTGATCCGATTTGACGCTTGTTGCCGCGGTCCGTAGGATGCGGCGCATACAGCGTCTCGATCAACGCGAGGGGGCAGATCATGGCCAACGAGGACCCTCGATCCCCCCGCGCTGCGGCAGGTGTGACGCCAGCCAGCGCCGCCGCGGACGACATCGATGTCGATGCGGCGCTGCCCTGCCCGGTCTGCGGGGCCGATCTCATGGCGGATCTGCTGTTTGAGACGCTGCGCGTCTGTGCATCGTGCCGCCGGCACTTCACCTTGCCAGCCCGGGATCGTCTCGCGATGCTCGTCGAACCTGGAACGTTCGTCGAGACGAATGCGGCGCTCGTGTCGGTCGCCCCGATCGTCTTTCACGACCGGTGGCCCTTTCCGGACCGGCAGGCGGAAGCGCGGGAGCGGGTGGAGCTGCCGGAAGCGGTCATCACCGGGATCGGGACGATCGGTGGCGAGTCCTCGGTCGTGATGGCGCTTGACTGCGCCTATCTGGGCGGCAGCATCGGCGTGGTCGCCGGGGAGAAGCTGGTCCTTGCCATCGAGCTCGCCTTGACCCGGCGCCTGCCGGTGGTGGCGCTCTGCTCGGGCGGCGGGGTCCGCACGCGGGAAGGGATGCTGGCGCTGGCTCAGCTCGCCAAGTCGACCGCCGCCGCCACCCGTCTCCATCGTGCGGGACTGCCGTTTCTGGCCGTGCTGACTCACCCCACGACGGGTGGTGTCTATACCGGTCTGGCCAACCAGGCAGACATCATTCTGGCCGAGCCAGGGGCCCAGATCGGCCTGCGCGCTGGAGGGCAACCAGCGACGCCCGACGCGGCGCCGCAGACCGCCGAGTCCCTGCTCGTCCACGGGATGATCGACGCCATCGTCGATCGTGAGCGACTGCGCGAGACCGTCGGGGCGCTTCTCCAACTGGTCAGACGGCGGGGAACATCGCGTCCAGCCGTCAGCGTGCCGTCGCCGGTGATGCCGGAAAGTGGTCCAGCCTGGCATATGCTTGGTCTGGCGCGCCATGCAGACCGGCCGACATCGCTGACGTACGTTCGCTGTCTCATCGACGACTTCATTGAGATCCACGGCGACCGCGTCTCGGGCGATGACCCGGCGGTGGTCTGCGGACTTGGCCGTCTCGATGGTGTCGCCGTGATGGTCGTGGCGCAGGAACGGGGCGGCGTCGCCGACCGTGATCGCCGTCACGAGGGCCGTGCGGGACCGGCTGGCTATCGCAAGGCGTGCCGGGCACTTCGACTCGCTGGGCATCTCGATCTGCCGGTCATTACCCTGATCGACACGCCAGGAGTGGCAAGCGATGCGGTGGCCGAAGCGGGCGGCATCGGGGTAGCGATCTCCCAGACATTGAGCCTGATGAGTATGCTGCCAGTCCCGATCGTCGCCGCCGTAATTGGCGAGGCGGGAAGTGTCGGCGCCCTGGCGCTGGGGGTCGGCGACCGGGTGCTGATGCAGGAGCGCGCGGTCTACTCGGTCACTGGCGCTGGTGACAGCCAGCCGTCCTTCCCCGATGGACCACGGCTCGGCGCACCGGCCGTTCCGGCGTTGCTGACCGCGCGGGACTGTCACCGACTCGGTGTCGTCGACATGATCGTCGCGGAACCGGTGCCCGCCGCGCATGTCGACCCTGACGCGGCGGCGAGACTTCTGCGGACCGCACTCGTGCAGGCGCTTGCTGAGACGCGCGCCGTGGGGACGCGGCGTCTGCTGGACGATCGTGCCCGGCGGACGCGCCATATTGGCCAGGCCAGCCCGGAAGGACATGAAGCGGCCCGGCACGAGCTGCGCGAGCTTCAAGAGCTCCAGCGAACGGTCGCCCGGTCGTTGAACGATCTACGAGATCGCTGGGATACACGCTCCCGCGGCCGGCCACGTCTCCCGCGCCATCTGCATCGACCCGATCTTACTGATCTCGCCGCGCGGCTGGCTGCTCGTCGCTCGGGAAGCGGCGGACTGCCAGACGACGATATGACGACCGATTCGGAGACCAATACCGCGACCGCGACCGCAACCAACGATATCGAGGCAATGCCCGTATGACTGCTCCCCCATCCTTTGGATCGAACGGCGGACCGATTCCCGGGCCGTACCGTGCCGCCGCTATCCAGTTCGAGCCCGCGCTGTTCGGCAAGGAGGCTAACCTGTCATCCCTCCTCGCCATGACCGAGGAAGCGGCAGGCGCGGGTGCGCGGCTGATTGTCCTGCCGGAGATGGCAACCGTCGCCTATTGCTGGGGCAGCCGGGACGAGGTGGCGCCCTTCGTCGAGACGGTGCCTGGTCCGACGACCGACCGTTTCGCGGCCATCGCCGCGCGGTACGATTGCTACGTGGTGGTCGCACTGGCGGAAGTAGTGGTCGCGACCGGGGTCTATTACAACAGCTCGGTCCTGATCGGACCGGGTGGCATCCTCGGGCTCTACCGGAAAACGCACTCCTTCATCGCCGAGCCGAAGTGGGCGAAGGACGGTGACCTCGGGTTGCCGGTCTTTGACACGCCACTCGGCCGCATCGCGATGACCATCTGCATGGACGCCACCTATCCGGAGACGACCCGCATCCCGGCCCTGCGCGGCGCTGATGTCATCTGTTTCCCGACCAACTGGCTGTCGGAGAAGAGTCCGTCCCCAACCTGGATGGCGCGGGCGCTTGAAAGCGGTGTCTGGTTTGTCTCGGCGAACCGGCATGGCGAGGAACGGGGCGTTCAGTTTTCCGGCGGCTCCTGCCTGATCGACCCTGACGGTATCGTTCAGGCATCACGGGATACCGGCGACGGCATCGTCTACGGTACGATCGATCCGGCGCGCGCCCGGGATAAGCGCCTGCCCGGCGGCGATGGGGATCGCATCGCCGACCGTCGCCCGGACGCCTATGGGACCCTGACTCTGCACACCTACCTCTGGAACAGCCAGGATTTCCATGGTCTCTACGATCTGCGCCCGCTGCCGGCAGGGCGGCGGAGCCGGGTGGGGGTCGCCCAGTGGTCGCCGGAACCAGGGACCACGGCATCGAACCTCGATCGCATCGCCGCCACGATGGCCGCCACCGATGCCGACCTGGTCGTTTTTCCGGAACTTGCCGCCTGCGGTCCGATCCAGGACCGCTTCATCGCCAATCAGGTTGCCGAGACACTCCCCGGCCCGATCGGCGAGCGGCTCCATCGCATTGCCATCGAGTCGAATCGATTTCTGGTCGCTGGTCTGGTCGAGCGCGAGGATGACCGGCTCTACAACACCGCGATGCTCGTAGGCCCTGATGGCGTCGTCGGGTGCTATCGCAAGCTGCACCTGACGGCGGATGACCGGCAGTGGGCGACCCCAGGCGACCGTGGGCTGCCGACCTTTGACATTCCGGTCGGTCGTGTTGGCCTGGCGATTGGCTACGATCTGATCTTTCCGGAGACCGGACGGGTGCTGGCGCTCGACGGCGCCGATCTGATCGCCTGTCCGTCGCTGACGACCTGGCCCGCGGTGCAGCCGTGGCCGGCATCATTGATTCCGTTCCCCGCCCAAGTCGATGCCGGTCCAACCGACGATCACCTGCATCTGTGGCGAGAGCGCTCTCGGGAGAACAACACCTATGTGGCGTTTGCAAACGGCGCGGCGCCGTATGGTGGGTGGAGCGGACTCTTTGGGCCGGGTCTGGAAGACGAGCCGCGCCAGGAAGCGATGGTCCGGGGCGATGGCGATGGCGTCGCGGTCGGCGTCGTTGATACGACCAACCTCCCGGGGACGCGCTACGTGACCAACACGGTCAGGGCCAAAGACCTGCTCCGGATGCGTATGCCCATCTGGTATGACCCCCTGCAAACTCCCAGGACAGCCATCGATGCGAGCGAATCGCCGCAACTGGAGCGTCCGGCGGAAGCCATCCCTGTCTCAGTCCCGGACTGAGGAAGGCTCGTCACTACGAGGTGGCGACCGTGATGGTTCGTGATACCCGGCGATCGATGATACCGGCGATGATCGTGATGACGGCGCGGCATGTTGCCCTCCGGCCGTCCCGGCGAGTTGTGCAGAGGAGCTGAACCGCGTGAAGCAGATCACCTTAATCCAGCTTGGCACCGGCACCGTCGGCGGTGCGGTCGTCGAGCAGGTGCTGATCAATCAGGAGCGATGGCGTCAGCGGCTCGGGCTCAATGTCGTGATCGGCGGCATTATCGGTCGCCGGGGGGCGTTGCTCGACCTGTCCACGGGCGGTCTCCCCGCGGCAACGCTCCGACGGGTGGTTCAGGGACGACGGCAGGGGAGCGGCCTGGGGGAGGTGGCTGGTGAGGAGGGACACGAGCTGGTCCCGGTGGCGGAGGCGATTGCCGAGCTGGCGGCCGATCGACCATCGATTCTGATGGACGCCGGTGCTGGCGCGGAGACGGCAACGCTCGATGTGCGAGCGCTGACCTCAGGCGCGGGGATCGTCCTCTCAAACAAGGCGCCGCTGGCGCTCCCGCTGAACAATCCGCTCGCCAGCGCACTCTGGAACGCCACCGGACCAGGCGGTCACGTTCGCTACGAAGCGACCTGCGGCGCGGGGCTGCCGGTCATCTCCACGCTGCGGTCGCTGCTGGATACCGGCGACGAGGTGCTGGCGATCGAGGGGGCGCTCTCCGGGACGCTCGGCGCCATCTTCTCCTCGATCGCCGGGGGCAGCACGTTCTCGACCGCGGTCCGCGACGCCAAAGAGCAGGGTTTCACTGAGCCCGACCCGCGCGACGACCTGAGCGGGCTCGATGTCGCACGGAAGGCATTGATTCTGGCACGCACGATCGGACGGCGCATCGATCTTGACGAGGTCGAGGTGGAAAGCCTGGTGCCGCCCGGCTTGCAGGAGGTGGATGTCGCAACGTTCTTGGAGCGGGTGGGCGACCTGGACGCCAGGATTCGGGCCGACCATGCGGCGGCGACGTCCGAGGGACGCACCCTCAAGTATGTGGCAAATGTGCGGGCCGACGGATCGACCGCCGTGGGGCTGCAGGC
>JAABUS010003040.1_pt1 | contig 28832 bp, 26 predicted proteins | sample 5560161 | NCBI WGS metagenome assembly JAABUS01 (sample SAMN10711885, study PRJNA513376) | rock metagenome | isolation source: Antarctica rocks | place: Antarctica: Victoria Land, Trio Nunatak nord | collected 2016-01-04
GGATCCTCGCTGCTGTGCGGGTCGTCGGCGTTGCCGGGGAACGCTGTGGTCAAGGTGCCGTCACCCGCTCGATGAAGTCGACCGACTCGGAGAAGATCAGTGGGGCGTCATGGTCGAGCGTGGCGACATGATAGCTGTTCTCCAGCATGACTTCCCGGACGTTCCTCGACGATACCTCGGTCAGTACGATCGCGGAGTTCGCCGGCTCCACCACATGATCGACCCGGGAGTGCAGCAGCAGCAGCGGGCTGGTCACCAGCGGGAGATCGGCCCGCACCACCGGCCAGGCGGCCTGCAGGGACAGGGCGGCGATGATCGGTATCCGGGGGTAGCCGGCCTCGGTGACGCCGGGCTTGGCGATGTCGTCGACGATGCCTGGCAACGACGGCATCACCCGCAGCAGCAACGGCCGCAGCCGGCGCAGCACCGGCGCGAACCTGGCGTCGAAACGGGTGGTCATCACCGACGGGTTCACCAGCATCAGGCCGGCCACCCGGTCGGCATGCAGCTCGGCCAGCCGCAGCGCGAGCGTGCCGCCCATCGACAGGCCGCCGACCAGCACGCAGCGGCAACGGTCGGACAGTTCGTCGAGCTCGGCCCGCACCCCCGACAGCCAGTGTTCGAAAGTGGTCAGGTTCATGTCCTGCCAGCGGGTTCCGTGGCCGGCCAGCAGCGGCAGCCGGACGGCGTATCCGGCGGCGGCCAGATGCGCCGCCCACGGGCGCAGCGAGGCGGGTGAGCCGGTGAATCCGTGGCACAGCAGCACGCCGACATCGCGGTGCGCGCCGCCGTCGCTGGAGAAGGCGCCGGAGAGGGCCTCGCCGCCGATCATCGGCACATCGTCCCATGTGGTCCGGTCCTACCAGATGGCAGCGGGTATGCCCGGCGGTCGCTCCGGCGTACGGTTGATCGATGGTCTGGTCCCTGATGAAGTACGTGCTCATCGGTCCATTACTGCGGGTGTTCTTTCCCTGCAAGGTGATCGGCGCCGAGTACATACCCCAGACCGGCGGGGTGATCCTGGCCGGCAACCACGTGTCGGTCGCCGATTCGTTCTTCACTCCACTGCATCTCAAGCGCCGGGTCACCTACCTGGCCAAGAGTGAGTACTTCACCGAGAAGGGCGTCAAGGGCCGAGCGAAGAAGGCGTTCTTCTCGGGCCTCGGCCAGGTGCCGATCGACCGTGGCGGCGCGTCCGCCGCGCAGAACGCGCTGAACACCGGCGTCCGGCTGCTCAAGGAGGGCAAGGTGCTGGGCATCTACCCGGAAGGCACCCGGTCACCGGACGCCCGGCTCTACAAGGGCAAGACGGGTGTCGCCCGGATGGCACTGGAGGCCGGGGTCCCGGTGGTGCCGTTGGCGATGATCGGTACCGACAAGGTGCACCGCATCGGCAGCAAGGTGTGGCATCCGCGCCGTATCCGGCTGGTCATCGGCCGTCCGCTGGATTTCTCCCGTTACGAGGGGATGGTCGGCGACCGTTTCGTCGAACGGTCGATGACGGACGAGATCATGTATCGGATCATGGAACTGTCGGGTCAGGAGTACGTCGACATCTATGCCGCCAAGGCGAAGGCGGACATCGAGCGGGCGGCCGCCGCGGCGGCCGGCTTGGCGGAGGGCAAAGGTCCGGGCACCGTCACCAGGCTGCCCGGCATCAGGGCTGGCTGACCCGGCGTGCCCGACGGGCAGTCATCCGGGCCGGTGTCCCGGTTTTTCTACGACTGCGAGTTCATCGAGGACGGCCGAACGATCGACCTGGTGTCGATCGCCGTCATCGCCGAGGACGGCCGGGAGTACTACGCCGTCTCCACCGAGTTCGATCCCGGCCGGGCCGGCGCCTGGGTCCGAACGAACGTGCTGGACAAGCTGCCGCCGCCGGCGGACGCCGCCTGGCGATCCCGCCGTTCCATCAGGGACGAACTCGGCGAGTTCCTGCTGGCGCCGGGCGGGGAGGTCCAGCTGTGGGCCTGGGTCGCCGCCTACGACCACGTGGCGCTCGCCCAACTGTGGGGCGACATGACCGCGCTTCCCCGGAGGATCCCGCGGTTCACCATGGAGATCCGCCAGCACTGGGAGGCGGCGGGCCGGCCGCCGCTCCCGGCGCACGGTGCGGACCGCCACCACGCGCTCGCGGACGCCCGGCTGGCATACGCCCGATGGAAGGTCGCCGATGGGGCGCTGCGCCGTACTGCCTACGCTTGAGGGGTGAACTGGACCGTCGACATCCCGGCAGACATCCTGCCCACCCTGCCGCCCCTGCCACCGGAGATGAGCGAACGGCTGTACCGGGCGCTCGCGCTGCCAGCGGCGCAGCAGCCGGAGTGGCCGGATGCCGAGCAGGTGCTGGCGGTGCGAGCGGTGCTGGAATCGGTGCCGCCGGTGACGGTGTCCTCCGAGGTCGATCGTCTGCACGAGCAGCTGGCGGCGGTCGCGAACGGTCAGGCATTCCTGCTGCAGGGCGGCGACTGTGCCGAGACGTTCGTGGACAACACCGAGCCGCACATCCGAGCCAACATCAGGACCCTGCTGCAGATGGCCGTCGTCCTGACCTATGGCGCCTCACTGCCGGTGGTCAAGGTGGCGCGGATCGCCGGGCAGTACGCCAAGCCGCGGTCCTCGATCACCGATGCGCTCGGATTGCCGTCCTACCGCGGCGACATCATCAACTCCATCGCCACCACCGCGGAAGCCAGGGTCGCCGATCCGTCCAGGATGATCCGCGCCTACGCCAACGCGTCGGCGGCGATGAACCTGGTGCGTGCCGTCACCGGCGCGGGGCTGGCCGACCTGGGCAAGGTGCACGAGTGGAACCAGGAGTTCGTGGCCACCTCGAGGGCCGGTCAGCGATACGAGCGGATGGCCGCCGAGATCGACCGGGCGATGCGGTTCATGTCCGCCTGCGGAGTCGACTCGCACAGCCTGCACTCGGTGGAGATCTTCTCCTCGCACGAGGCGCTGCTGTTGGACTATGAACGCGCCATGCTGCGGCTGGACGCATCGGGCGAGTCGGAGAAGCTCTACGACCTCTCCGGTCACTTCCTGTGGATCGGTGAGCGCACCCGGCAACTCGACGGCGCGCACATCGCCTTCGCGGAGATCCTGGCCAACCCGATCGGCGTCAAGATCGGCCCGAGCAGTAACCCGGACGACGTCCTGCAGTACGTCGAGCGGCTCGATCCGCACGGGACTCCCGGTCGGCTCACGCTGGTGTCCCGGATGGGTAACGGCAGGGTTCGCGACGTGCTGCCGCCCATCGTGGAGAAGGTGGAGGCGTCCGGACACAAGGTCATCTGGCAGTGCGATCCGATGCACGGCAACACCCACGAGTCGCCGACCGGCTACAAGACCAGGCACTTCGACCGGATCGTCGACGAGGTCCAGGGGTTTTTCGAGGTGCACGGCGAACTGGGCAGCCATCCGGGCGGGATCCATGTCGAGATCACCGGCGAGGACGTCACCGAGTGCCTGGGTGGCGCCCAGGAGATTTCGGACGCCGACCTCTCCGGGCGCTACGAGACGGCCTGCGATCCGCGGCTGAACACCCAGCAGTCGCTGGAGCTGGCGTTCCTGATCTCCGAGATGTTGCGCAGCTGAGCCCGCCCGGCGCATCAGCTGAGCCCGCCCGGTGCATCAGCTGAGCTCGCCCGGCGCATCAGCTGAGCTCGCCCGGCGCATCACCGCGCCTGAGAGCGTGGGCGCCGACGCGAGCGGCGCAGCCGCCGTCGATCGCTGGCCGTTGCTGGACGCAACCGGGATCTGCAGAACGATCTCAGTGGATGACACCGGTACCGGGCGTTGTTATCCACTGAGAGTGTTCTGCACGCGCGCGGATTGGCGCCCAGGCCATGGTTGGGGGCAGCGCCGTGGTTGGGGGCAGCGCCGTGGTTGGGGGCAGCGCCGTGGTTCAGGGCAGCGCCGTGACGAACACCGTCGTGCCTGGTTCGACGCGTTGCCCGGCGCCTGGGCTCTGGTCGATGACGTCGGAGGAGTTCAGCTGGAGCAGACCGCTGATCTGGTAGTCGAGGCCCGCCGCGCCCAGCGTCTGCTTGGCCTGCTCCAGATTCCCGGCGGTGACGTCGGGCACCGTCACCGCGCTCGACGGGAACAGGGTGATGCTCCGCTGCGCCGGATCGATCCGGCTGCCGGCTGTCGGTTCGGTGCCGATGACGTGTCCGGCGTCGACGGCGGCGTCGAACTGCGGTGCCCCGACCCGGACCTGATAACCGTCGGCGACCAGCGTCGCGGTCGCCTGCTCGATCGTCCCACCGCGGACATCGGGAACCAGGACCCCGGCGTTGACCACGATCTTCACCAGGCCGCCGCGGGCAACACGAGCGCCGGCAACGGGTTCGGTGCCCAGGACCGTGCCGTCCGGCGTGCCCCCATCGAACCGCTCGATCCGCTGCCCGACAATCAGCCCGGCGACGATCAGTTTGTTCCGGGCGTCCTCCAGCGACTTGCCGGCGACCTCCGGCACCTGCACCGGCAGCCCGGCCGAGACCACGACATCCACCGGCGACCCGCGCAACAGCCGGGCCCCGGCCCCCGGCTGAGTTCGGGCAACCGTTCCCAGCGGCGCCACGTCCGCGGCGATCGCCACCTGAGGTATCAGACCGGCCTGCCTGATGGCGCGCTCGGCACTCTGCTGGGTCAGCCCGACGGTGGACGGTGCGTACGCCCAGCGGCCGTCACCGATCCACCAGCCGGCCGCGGCGAGGGCAACGGCGAACAACAGGATCACCACCAGCCAGATGATGGTGCGCAGCCACCGTCGCCGTCGGACCGGTGCTGGCCCGCGGTCAGCGGTCGCTGGCGGGCCGGATGGCGGGCTGATGTAAGGACCGGGTCCCCGGGGCTGAACAGCGGTCGGCGGACCGGCGGCGCCCACCACCCTGGTGCCGCGCGGCCCGGCCGACCGGCCAGCGGTGACATCGAATCCCGGGCCTGCTTGTCCGGCGACCGCCGTCGGGGATCCGCCGACACCGGTGGTGCGTCCGGCGTGCGGGATCACCGCAGCAGGGTCGTCGGTGGGGCGGGCCGGCCGGGGCCTTGACGGAACCGGTACGGGCACCCGCGGTATCCCCGACCGGCCGCGAACAGTCCCGAGACGGGCGGCGAAGGCACCGGCGTCCCTTGGTCGCTGCGCAGGGTCCCGCCGGGTGGCGTCCTCCAGCAGGTCCTCCAGCAGAGCCGGCACGCCGGACACCACGTCACCGATCGGCGGTACCTCGGAGTGCACGTGCTGGTAGGCGACCGACAACGAGTTCTCACCGGTGAAGGGCGGCTCGCCGGCCAGCATCTCCCAGCCGACGATGCCCGCCGAATACACATCGGACCTGGCGTCGGAGGCGCCGGTGCGTACCTGTTCGGGGGACAGATAGGCGACGGTTCCCAGGATGACGTCGCCGGTGGCCATGGTCTGGCTGGTGACGGCGCGGACGAGCCCGAAATCGGCCACCTTGATGGTCCCGTGTGCGGAGATCAGCACGTTCTCCGGTTTCACATCGCGATGCACCAAACCGGCCCGATGTGCCGCGGACAGGGCCGTCAACAGTGGTTCCAGGATGGCGACGGCGACCGGGATCGGCAACGGACCGCGCTGGTGCAGCAGATCGCGTAACGTCCCGCCGTCCACCAGCTCCATCACCAGGAAGACGTGGTCGCCGTCGCGGCCGTGGTCGTGCACGGCCACCACACCCGGGTGCGACAGTCCGGCGGCGAGTCTGGCCTCCCGGGAGAACCGGGTGAGGAAGGCGGCGTCGTGCGCGTACTGCGCAGCCATCACCTTGACCGCGACCGGCCGGTCCAACCGGGTGTCCAGTCCCCGATAGACGGTGGACATGCCGCCTCGGGCAATCACCGAGCCGATCCGGTAGCGGCCGTCGAGCAGGCTGCCGGTCAGCCCGCCCCGACTCGTCTCCACGAACACTCCTCTGCACCGGATCCCGCAGCGCGGCCTTGTGCATTCTAGGTTCGGTGCTACCCGGATCCCGGGAAGCTGGCAGGCTGACCGTCGTGACGGATACCTCCGCTTCGGAACCGACCTATGTCCCGGTCCCTGATGTCGCCGCCGACCTCGGACTGGTGGTGACCAAGGTGCACCAGCTGCTCCGGGACCGCCAGCTGATCGCGGTGCGGCGGGACGGCGTGCTGCAGATCCCGGTCGAGTTCATCTCGGCCGGCGCAGTGGTGAAGGGGTTGACCGCCACCATCACGCTGCTCACCGACGCCGGCTACGCCGATCAGGAGATCGTCGACTGGATGTTCGCCGAGGACGACTCGCTTCCTGGGTCCCCGATCACCGCGTTGCGGGAGAACCGGGGCCGGGAGGTGCACCGCCGGGCGCAGGTCGCCGGGTTCTGAACCCGCTCGTGGTGTGTTGACGGCGGCCCGAGGGTTCCGGTCGGCAGGTTCAGCGCTCACGGGTTCCGGCGCCGACCGCCAGCAGCCGCAGAGCGTCGGTGACATCCGGCGCCAGACCGGCCAGCGCCTGTATCCCGGTCCCGACCAGCTCATCGATCTGTTGCTCCAGCTGCGCGGAAGCCGTTGTGCGGGCGAGGATTTCCCGCACCCGGTCGATCTCGGCAGCTGTAGCGGCGGTGCCTGACAGTGCATCGAGTTCGGCGAGCGCCGCGGAACTCGATCTACCGGCCAGGTCGGCTCGGGCCAGGGCCAGCAGGACGGTGCGCTTGCCCTCCCGCAGATCGTCACCGGCGGATTTTCCGGTCATCGACGGATCCCCGAACACTCCGAGCAGATCGTCCCGCAACTGGAAGGCCGTACCCACCGCCTGTCCGTATCTGCGCAACCGCTCGACGAGTTGACTGCCGGCGCCGGCCAGCGCTGCGCCCAGCAGGAGTGGCCCGGTCACGGTGTACCCGGCTGTCTTGAGCCGGATCACCGACAGCGCGTCATCCCGCTGCGCCAGCGGATCGCTCTGCGGATCTGCGGTGGTGATGACGTCCAGCAGCTGGCCGGCCAACACTTCGGTTCGCATCGCATGCCAGACCGGCTGGGCGCGCTCCAGTGCCCGCAACTGTCCGGCGCCGGTGACGAACAGATCGTCGGCCCAGGCCAGCGCGAGGTCGCCCATCAACAACGCCGTGCTGGCTCCGTGGTGCTCGGGATCGCCCGACCAGCCGGCGTCCGCATGCGCCTTGGCCTCTGCCCGGTGCACCGACGGCCGACCGCGGCGGGTCTCCGACCGGTCGATGAGGTCGTCGTGCAGCAGCGCGCAGGCCTGGATCAGTTCCAGGGCGGTCGCCACCCGCACGACGGGTGCGCAGTCCTGCACCTCGGCCCGGCCGCCGCCGGCCCGCCAGCCCCACCAGCAGAATCCGGGCCGGATGCGTTTACCCCCGGACAGGAACTCGGCGATCCGGTCCACCGTCGCGGCCAGCCGCGGCTCCATGCCGGAGAGTTCAGCGCGCTGCCTGCCCAGGAACTCCGCCAGGGTGGCTTCCACGGCCGACAGCACCACGGCCGACGGCTGCACTGGTTCCGACGGCTGCATTGGTGACGGCAACAAAGCCCCTGCGGACAGCGCGGAACGGGGCTTCGACGGTTCGGTCACCGACCCAGTCTGCCCTTCGTCCTCGGTCACCCGGCACGGTCGGTGCCCTACCCTCTGTCTTATGCCGACCGTTCCCGACCGACTTGCTGGGCCGGGGCGCAAGTTCTCACTGGAGTTCATGCCCCCCCGCAGCGACGCCGAAGAGGCAGGTCTGTGGCTGGCGGTGCGCCGCTTCGAAGGACTGCGGCCGGCGTTCGTGTCCGTCACCTACGGCGCGGGTGGCTCCAGGCGTGATCGCACCATCCGGGTCACCGGCCGGATCGCCCGGGAGACCACCCTGCTCCCGGTGGCACACCTGACGGCCGTCGGCCACTCCGTCGATGAGCTGCGGCACGTCATCGGCTCCTACGCCTCGGTCGGGGTACGCAACATCCTGGCACTACGAGGCGATCCCTCCGGTGACCCCCTCGGTGAATGGGTGCCGCATCCCCGCGGGCTGCATCATGCTGCCGACCTGGTGCGGCTCACCAGGTCGCTCGGCGCCTTCAGCGTCGGTGTCGCCGCCTTCCCCGGCAAGCACCCGCGGTCCCCGGACGTCGAGTCGGACACCCGGCACTACGTCGAGAAGGTCAACGCCGGCGCCGACTACGGGATCACCCAGATGCTGTTCGCCGCCGAGGACTACCTCGAGCTCCGCGACCGGGTCGTCACCGCCGGCGCCGACGTTCCGCTACTGCCCGGCATCATGCCTGTGACGTCGCTGTCCAAACTGCAGCGGATCTGCGAACTGTCCGGTCAGCCCTATCCGCAGGACCTCGCGGACAGGCTGGCCGCCGCGGGCCAGGACAAGGCAGCCGCCAGGGAGATCGGGGTGTCCCATGCCATCGACCTCGGTCGGCGGCTGCTCGATGAAGGCGTGCAGACACTGCACTTCTACACCTTCAACTTCACCACATCGGTCATCGAGGTGTTGCGCGCACTGGACATGATTCCGACCCCGGTGAGCCCCGGCAGGTCGTAGACCGGGAACGGAGGCGCGGTGGAAATCGGATCCCTGGAACGCGTTTTCGGACTCTCCGCCATCGTGCTGCTGCTGGCACTGGTCGCAATCCGGTTGTCCCGCAAGCTCGGTATGCCGTCCATGTTGCTGTACCTCGGGATCGGGATGGCCGGCGGGAATGCGGGCCTCGGCATCAACTTCTCCGACGCCGCCATCACCGAACAGGTGGGCTTGGCCGCATTGGTGGTGATTCTCGCCGAAGGTGGTTTGACCACCCGCTGGGCGAACGTCAAACCCGCACTGGGACTTGGTGTCTGCCTGGCGACGGCGGCGGTGGCGGTGTCCATCGCAGTCTGCGGCCTCACGGTGCACCTGCTGATGCACCTGGACTGGCGGACCAGTCTGCTGTGGGGCGCTGTGTTGTCCTCCACCGACGCCGCCGCGGTCTTCTCGGTGCTGCGCGGGGTTCCGGTGCGCCGGCACATTGCGGCAGCCCTGGAACTCGAGTCCGGACTCAACGACGCTCCCGTGGTGCTGGCCGTCGTCCTGTTGGCCGGAAGGGACGAGATCACTTGGACCGCACCGTTACTGGTGCTCTACGAGCTGGCCGCCGGCGCGCTGATCGGTGGCGCGCTGGGTCTTGCGGGTGCCTGGTGGCTGCGCCGGGTGGCGTTGCCGGCAGGTGGCCTCTATCCGTTGGCCACCATCGCCTTGATCGTCGGCGGTTACGCGCTGGGCGGTGTCGCGCACGCCTCCGGATTCTTGGCCGTCTACATCACTGCGCTGATTCTCGGGAACTCGTCACTACCGAACAGGGCCACCACCCTGTCGTTCGCCGAGGGCCTGGGTTGGTTGGCTCAGATCGGTCTGTTCGTCTTGCTCGGTCTCTACGTCGATCCCACTCAGCTGCCGCGGATGTTGTTGCCGGGGCTCATCATCGGTCTGGTCCTGCTGCTGGTGGCCAGACCGCTGTCGGTGATGTGTGCTGCCGGACCGTTCCGGATGCCGTGGCGGGAACAGGCATTCCTGTCCTGGGCGGGGTTGCGGGGTGCGGTACCGATCGTGTTGGCCACCATCCCGCTCACGCTCGGCCGGGACAGCGCGGCAGACCTGATCGACCTGGTGGTCGTGGTGGTGGTGGTCTACACCCTGCTGCAGGGGACGACGTTGGCCAGGGTGGCGAGATGGTTGGGGGTGCTGGACCTCTCGGAGTCCATGGAGGTGCAGATCGAGGCGTCAACCCTGGACCGGATGGGTGCGCACGTCCTGCAGGTGACGGTGCCGAATGGTTCGCGGCTGCACGGCGTCTACCTCGCGCAGCTGAGGTTGCCGGCGCGAACGGTGGTGGCGCTGCTGTCACGGAACGGCGGACCGGTGCCGGTGGCCCCGACCACCCGATTGCAATACGGCGACGAGCTGCTGATCGTGGCACCGGAGAACGTCCGCACGGCCACCGAGCGCCGGCTGCGCGCGGTGAGCCGCAGCGGCCCGCTGGCCGGGTGGTTCTCGCAGCCGGGTCGTCCGGCGACGCCGGGCCCGGATCGGCACGGACGCGGGCCTGCGCCGGCGGCGGACGATGGCTCCGCGGACGTTTGACAGACTGGCGGAATGAGCCACCCCGCCAGTGACCCGGAGCGGGAGCCTGTCGACCGCGCCGACCCGGCGGCCCCGTCGGACGACGCCCGTCCCCGGCCGCGCCGGCTGGGGCTTGTGCTCGCGCTGGCGGCGGTCATCCTGGTCGCCGATCAGATCACCAAGTTCATCGCGGTGGCCAACCTGACACCGGGGCAGTCACCGCGGGTCCTCGGCGGCTTGGTGTATCTCTCGCTGGTCCGCAACGCCGGGGCAGCCTGGTCCATCGGTACCGGACTCACCTGGGTGCTGGCGGTTATTGCCTGCGTCATCGTCGTGGTGATCATCCGGCTGGCGTCGAAGCTGCGGTCCGGGACGTGGGCCAGCTGTCTCGGGTTGATCCTCGGCGGGGCACTCGGGAACCTGGCGGATCGGATCTTCCGCAGTCCCGGATTCATGCGCGGCCACGTGGTCGACTTCGTGTCGGTGCTCGGTCCGGATGCGCGGTACTTCCCGGTGTTCAACGTGGCCGATTCGGCCATCACCATCGGCGGGGTCCTGTTGGTCGTCACCGCCCTGCTCGGTATCGAATTCGACGGCAGCCGGGTCCACCGGCGTCCGGCTGCGTCCGCTGGCCGGCACGTCACGGACGAGTCGCTCGGCCCGAACCGACGCGCGAGCCCGGATGACTGAGTACCGCCGGCTCCCGGTACCCGAGGGTCTTGCCGGGATGCGGGTGGATGCCGGTCTGGCCAGGATGCTCGGCTTGAGCCGGACCACCGTGACGACGCTGATCGATGCCGGTGACGTACTGGTCGACGGGATCACAGTGGCACGCTCGGCCCGGCTGGACCCGCACAGCTGGCTGGAGGTGACATTGCCCGAACCCGACCGGGGGCCGGTGGTGATGCAGCAGCAGGTGGACGGATTCAGCGTGCTGTACGCCGACGACGACATCGTCGTGGTCGACAAACCGGTCGGTGTGGCCGCCCACCCGTCCCCGGGCTGGACCGGGCCCACCGTGCTGGGAGCTCTCGCCGGTATGGGCATCTCTCTGTCCACCTCCGGCGCGGCGGAACGGCAGGGCATCGTGCACCGGCTGGACGCCGGCACCACCGGAGTGATGGTGCTCGCCAAGAGCGAGCATGCCTACACCGTGCTCAAGGACGCATTCCGCGACCGGACGGTGACGAAGATCTATCACGCGGTGATACAGGGCCTGCCGGATCCGACGGACGGCACGATCGACGCACCGATCGGCCGGCACCCGAAGTTGGACTACAAGTTCGCCGTCGTCGCCGGCGGGAGAGACTCGGTCACCCACTACGAAACCCTGGAGGCGTTCCGGTCGGCGACCCTGGTCGAGGTACGCCTGGAAACCGGGCGGACGCACCAGATCCGGGTGCACTTTGCCGCGATGAAGCATCCGCTGGTCGGCGACATCACCTACGGAGCCGACCCGGTCCTGGCGAAAAGGGTTTTGCTACAACGACAATGGCTGCACGCCCGGATGCTGTCCTTCGCCCACCCGGCCGACGGCCGCACCGTCGAGTTCACCAGCGAGTATCCGGGCGATCTGGTCGCCGCGCTCGAGGTGCTGCGGGCAGGCTGAACGCCGCGGCTTCGACCAACAGCCGGGGTTCATTTCCGCCGCGGCCGCGCACGCGTTACACGGACCAGGTGAGAGTGCGATCGATGAGATCCGGCCGGACGCACCAACGGACACCTCGCAGGTCGGTGGCCGCGTCGATCAGGAAGATCGTCCAGCCATCTGCCTGAGCGCCCGGCCGGACGCCGACCCGATGGGCGGGATGACCGGCGACGGCGACCGGAGCCTTGGGCAGCGTCCTGCCCGCCGCATCGACGAGGAAAAGGTAGAGGTCCGGCATGCAGTCGTGCGGAGCCGGGCCGGCGTTGGCCAGCGTGGTGCGCACCAGCACCGCCCGCTCCCCATCGTCGAGGTGATAGCCGGCAGCGCTCAGGATGTCGTTGCCGGGGTCGATCACCTCGGCGACCGTCACCGATACCTGCTCGCCAGAGAGCCCGACGGTGCGCTGTGCGCGCCCGACCGGGGGTCCCGCTGCAACCGGGGCCGCGCCCGGCTGATCGCCGCGGGTGGTCCAGGAAGCGTTGCCGGGGAGACCCCAGACGGACTGCGCTGACAAGGTCGCGGCGCCGGGTGCGTCCGGCGGTGGGGATGCCGCCGGTGCACGCTGCACGATCTGCCACAGCAGCGCCCGATCACCTTCGGCCACCAGCCTGAGCGGTAGCCCCGCTTCCGCCATGCTCACCATCCGGGCGGCCGCCTCGGCCTGCGTCATCCCGGCCTGCCAGGCCGCCTGCGGCAGACCGATGGACCCCGACCGTGACAGTTCGGCCAGTAACCGCAGATCGGCGGAATCGGGGACCGGACGTCCGGCGGGAACACTCGTCACCCGGTCGAACCTACTTGACGGCATCCCACCCCGCCGCTGGTGTTGCGCGTCGGTAGCTGTCGGCAGCGGGTGGTAGAACGGACCTTCGCAGCAAGCGCGGGAACGTGTCAGTGGATGTGGCTGGAAGGAGCCGGTTGGTGGGCGGTTCCGACTCCTTCGTACATCTGCACGTACACACCGAGTACTCAATGCTGGACGGTGCCGCCCGGCTGGGTCCCTTGTTCGAGCGCACCGCCGAGATGGGCATGCCCGCCCTGGCGATGACCGACCACGGCAATCTGTTCGGCACCTACGACTTCTACACGGCGGCCAGAGCGGCGGGCGTCAAGCCCATCATCGGGCTCGAGTCCTATCTCACTCCGGGGACTGCCCGGTACGACCGCACACCGGTGCGCTGGGCGGATGGTGGGGAGGACGACGTCTCCGCCCGCGGCGCCTATACCCACATGACGTTGCTGTCGGAGACCACCGCCGGCATGCACAACCTGTTCCGGCTGTCGTCCCGGTCCTCGCTCGAGGGATTTTTCTACAAGCCGCGCGCCGATCGGGAACTGCTGGCCGAGTATGCGCAAGGACTCATCGCCACCACCGGCTGTCCCAGCGGCGAGGTGCAGACCCGGCTGCGGCTGGGCCAGTACGACCAGGCGGTCGCCGCCGCCGCGGAGTTCAGGGACATCTTCGGCCGGGAGAACTTCTACCTGGAACTGATGAGTCACGGCATCGACATCGAGCTCCGGGTCAGAGACGACCTGCTGCGGCTCGGCCGCCAGCTCGACCTCCCGCTGCTGGCGACCAACGACCTGCACTACGTCGATGCTGCCGATCACACCGCACACGCCGCGCTGTGCGCTGTCGGATCGCAACGGACCCTCGACGACCCGAAGGTGTTCAAGTTCCACGGCGACAGCTACTACCTCAAGTCGCCCGCCGAGATGCGGAAGTTGTTCCCGGAGAGCGACTTTCCGGGTGCGTGCGACAACACCCTGGCCATCGCCGAGCGCTGCAGCGTCGAGTTCGATGAGTCCAGTTCCTACATGCCGCGGTTCCCGGTGCCGGACGGGGAGAGCGAAACCAGCTGGTTCGTCAAGGAGGTCGACCGCGGCCTGGCCGGCCGTTTCCTGAACGGGGTGCCCGAGCCGGTTCGCGCCCGTGCCGACTACGAGGTGGACGTCATCACCTCGATGCGGTTCCCCGGGTACTTCCTGGTGGTCGCGGACTTCATCAACTGGTCGAAGAACAACGGCATCCGGGTCGGCCCCGGCCGCGGCTCGGGTGCCGGATCGATGGTTGCCTACGCCATGCGGATCACCGACCTGAATCCGATAGAGCACGGCCTGCTGTTCGAACGGTTCCTGAATCCGGACCGGGTGTCGATGCCCGACTTCGACGTCGATTTCGACGAGCGCCGCCGGGGCGATGTCATCAGATACGTCAGCGACAAGTACGGCGACGACCGGGTGGCGCAGATCGTCACCTACGGCACCATCAAGGCCAAGCAGGCGGTGAAAGACGCGGCCAGGGTGCTCGGCTACCCGTTCTCGATGGGCGACCGGATCACCAAGGTGATGCCGCCTCCGGTGATGGGTAAGGACGTTCCACTCGGAAAGATCTTCGACTCATCGCACGAGCGCTATTCCGAGGGCAACGAGTTCAGGTCGCTGGTGCAGTCGGACCCCGAGGTGGAGCGGGTGGTCGACACCGCGCTCGGGCTGGAGGGCCTGAAGCGGCAATGGGGCGTGCACGCGGCGGGCGTGATCATGTCGTCGGAGCCGCTTGTCGACCTCATCCCGATCATGATGCGGACCGAGGACGGCGCCGTCATCACCCAGTTCGACTACCCGACCTGCGAAAAGCTCGGGATGATCAAGATGGACTTCCTGGGGCTGCGCAACCTGACCGTGCTGGACGACGCCCTGCTGAACATCACGGTCAACGGCGGCGAACCGGTTGTGCTGGAAGATCTTCCACTGGACAACCAGCCCACCTTCGAGCTGCTGGCACGCGGGGACACGCTCGGGGTCTTCCAACTGGACGGTGGCCCGATGCGGGCGCTGCTGCGATCGATGCGGATCGACAGCTTCCAGGACATCTCCGCCGTCCTAGCGCTGTACCGCCCCGGCCCGATGGGCGCCGATTCGCACAACGAGTACGCGCTGCGCAAGACCGGGCGCAAGCCGGTGACGCCGATCCATCCGGAACTGGCCCAGCCGCTGGCCGATGTGCTCGACGAGACCTACGGCCTGATCGTCTATCAGGAGCAGGTGATGGCGATCGCGCAGAAGGTCGCCGGTTACTCCCTGGGAGCCGCCGACCTGCTGCGTCGAGCGATGAGCAAGAAGAAGAAGTCCGAGCTGGACCAGCAGTACGAGAACTTCTCCGGCGGGATGACCGAGCGTGGATACTCCGCCGCTGCCGTGAAGACATTGTGGGACATCTTGCTCCCGTTCTCCGACTACGCATTCAACAAATCGCACACCGCCGCCTATGGGCTGATCGCCTACTGGACCGGATACCTCAAAGCCAATCACCCGGCCGAGTACATGGCCGCGCTGCTCACCTCGGTGGGCGACGACAAGGACAAGATGGCGATCTACCTGGCCGAGTGCCGCACCCGCGGGATCACCGTGTTGCCACCGGATGTGAACGCCAGCGAGAAGAATTTCGCTCCTGTCGACACCGACATCCGGTTCGGGCTGTCGGCCATCCGCAATGTCGGGACCAACGCGGTGGCCGGCATTCTGGCCGCCCGCAAGGAAAAGGGCGCCTTCGCCGACTTCTCGGACTTTCTGGACAAGGTGGACGCGACCGTCTGCAACAAGAAGGTGATCGAGTCGTTGATCAAGGCCGGCGCCTTCGATTCGCTCTCTCACCCGCGCAAGGGCCTGCTGATGGTGCACACCGACGCCGTCGACGCGGTGTTGTCGGTGAAGCGGGCAGAAGCCGCCGGACAGTTCGACCTGTTCGGCGACCTGTCGGCCGAGGAGGTCGGCGGCGGCATGACGGTCGACATCCCTGACACCGAGTGGGACTCCAAACTTCTGCTCGGATTCGAACGAGAGATGCTGGGGCTGTACGTGTCCGGGCATCCGCTGGCCGGGTTCGAGAACGTGCTGAGCGCGCAGAGCGACAGTTCGATCCCGGAGATCCTGGACGGCACGGTCGCCGATCGGCAGATGGTGACCATCGGCGGCATCCTCACCGGACTGCAACGCAGGGTGACGAAAAACGGCGACCCGTGGGCGTCGGCCACCCTGGAGGATCTGGCCGGCGGCGTCGAGGTGGCCTTCTTTCCGAGGGTCTACGCCGACCATGCGCTGAACCTGTCGGAGGATGCCATCGTGCTGGTCAAGGGCCGGTTGTCCCGCAACGATGACCGGCTGTCCCTGCACGCCCAATCGGTGACCGTCCCGGACCTGAGCGTGGCCCCGGGAAAGGGACCGGTCCAGGTCCGGATGTCCGCCGTCCGATGTACCCCACCGGTGGTGGACCGGCTGCGCGAGGTGCTCCGCCAGCATCCCGGCACCACCTCGGTGCACCTTCGGCTGATGAACGGCAGCAAGGTGACGACCGTGCAACTCGACGATGCCTGGCGGGTCACACCGAACTCGGCGCTGATGGGTGACCTCAAGGCGCTGCTCGGGGCGGACTGTCTGGCGGAGCGGATCCTCTGACATGGGTTCTCGATGGATGGCCTGCGCCGCGGTGGGTGTGGTCGCTGTGATCGCCGGTGTCGGCCAGGCGTTCCTGTGGTCGGCCATTGCCCCGCGGCAACGCTGGATCGTCTACCGACCCGACCCGTCGAGGTTCCCGGACGGTCACAACTTTGCGCCGCTAGCCACCGAGAACGTCAACCGGTTCACCGCGATCGGGATGTTCGCCATGATGTCACTGGTGATCGGGGTGGTGATCGGCACAGCCGCCTGGCAGATCCGGTTCGCCAGGGGCCTGTCGATGCTGCTGTCCGCCGGGATCGGTTGTGCCGTGGGATCTTCGGTCGCTCTGCTGCTCGGGGCGCGGCTATCCGGCGGGGTGCTGCCAGCGGTGCTGGCCAAACAAGGCGTCGATCACGACCAGATCGTGACAATGCCACCCGGCATCTCGTGGACCACGCTGGTGATTGCTCCGCTGTTCGCGGTTGCCGTCTACACGGTGATCGCCGCGTGGCACCCGGATCCTGGGCTCGCCGGGGCACCGCGCAGGAAGCCGGAGGAGCCGGTCACCGCTCCCATTCCGGGTGTGGGTCACGCCCCCGTCAACTGAGGATTGCCTTACCGCACAACGCATTCGGTCTCCTCGCGCGACGTTTAGGACAGCCTTCGCTGCCTGGAATCCGGCGTCGGTCGGTGCCATGATCGGCATATGAAGGCGGGCGAATCGGTACACATCAACACCCCGGAAGTTCACCACGGCAGCACCCCGGCAGTTGACAGCGGCGTCCGCCAGCGTGCGGAAGACCGCACCGAGTCGGACCGGCTGAACCGGCTGCGGGCCGGAGTGCTGGGGGCGAACGACGGCATCGTGTCCACGGCGGCACTGATCCTCGGCGTCGCGGGCGCCACCGGCGCCCGGGCAGCGATCCTGCTGGCCGGTTCGGTGGGCCTGCTGGCTGGCGCGATGTCGATGGCGGTGGGGGAGTACGTCTCGGTGTCGGCTCAACGGGACGCCGAGCGGGTGCTCGGTCACCACCCCGACGCGCTGGTCAATCCGGTCCAGGCGGCGGTTGCCTCGTTCGCCTCCTTCGTGCTCGGAGCAGCGATACCGCTGTCGGGCGTGCTGATCTCGACCACCGCCTGGGTGACGGTGATCGCCGTGACCGCGGCGCTGACGGTCACCGGCGCGGTGAGCTCCCGACTCGGCCGAGCCCCGGTACGTCGAGCGGTGATCCGCAACGTCGTCGGTGGCCTGGTCGCGATGGCGGTCACCTTCGGATTGGGCAATCTGGTCGGCGGCCTGTTCTGACGGTCCGATCAGTTCCGCGCGTCGGGTGGGCGGAAAGCGGCGAACGGATCGGTCACCCGGAGGTCGGTGACGGTGAACCGGTAGAGCGCAGCGGGCCGGCCGCCGGCCGGACCAGTCGGCGCCGTGGTCCCGGTGGCCGCGAGCATCCCCCGCCTGGTCAAGATCCGTTGCAGGTTGGTCGGATCGACGTCGTGCCCGAGCGCGGCGGTGTAGAGCCGACGCAGGGTGGCGATGGTGAACTCCGCGGGCGCCAGCGCGAATCCTATGTTGGTGTAACTGAGCTTGCCGCGCAGCCGCTGATGTGCTCGCGCTGCAATGTCCGCATGGTCCAAGGCCATCGGCGGCAATGCATCCATCGGATGCCACCTGGTGTCCGGCGGAACGGCCGGGTCGGCATCCAGCGGAACGATGCCGAGGAACCCGGTGGCGATGGTGCGCAGGCCCGGCACCCTGTCCGGTGCCGAGAACACGCCGATCTGCTCGAGGTGGGCGACCGTGGTCACATCGACCTTGGCGGCCAACTGACGTCGAGCAGAGGCATCGACGTCCTCATCGGGCAGTAGCGATCCGCCGGGCAGCGCCCAGCGGCCGGCATCCGGCTGCCGAGCCCGTTGCCAGAGCAGTATTTCCAACCGGTCGGTGACCGAACGCACACCGAATACCGTGGCCAGAACTTCCGCCCGCAGTTCGACGTGGCGGGAATAACTGCTAGCATCGGACACGTTTCCGATTATAAGTCGAAAACCCCTGGCCCAGCAAGCGGCCTTCTCGACCGCAGGAGGCTTTGATGACGCTCACCGCAGCGACCACAGTGGCCGCGGACTTCCGGGAGCTCGTGCAGACACTGGCGGCTCAGCGCGATGCCGTGGTACTGGCGCACAACTACCAGGTTCCGGAGATCCAGGACGCCGCGCACTTCGTCGGTGACTCGTTGCAGCTCTCGCGGATCGCCGCGCAAGCGCCGCAGTCGACGATCGTCTTCTGCGGCGTGCACTTCATGGCCGAGACCGCCAAGATCCTGGCGCCGGAGAAGACCGTCCTGATCCCGGACGCTGACGCCGGGTGCTCGCTGGCGGATTCGCTGACCGCCGAGCAGTTGCGTGGATGGAAAGCGGAGAACCCCGAAGCTGTCGTGGTCAGCTACGTCAACACCACGGCGGCGGTGAAGGCGGAGACCGACATCTGCTGCACCTCGTCGAACGCTGTCGATGTGGTGGCCTCCATCCCGGCGGACCGGACCGTGCTTTTCGGGCCGGACCAGTTCCTCGGCGCCCATGTGCGCCGGATTCTCGGCCGGGACAACATCAAGGTGTGGGGCGGCGAGTGCCACGTTCACGCCGGCATCAACGGTGCAGAGCTGGCCGAGAAGGCCGCCGCAGAACCGGATTCCGAACTGTACGTGCACCCGGAGTGCGGCTGCGCGACCAGCGCGCTGTATCTCGCCGGAACCGGCGCCGTGCCCGCCGACCGGGTGAAGATCCTGTCCACCGGCGAGATGGTGAAGGCCGCCCGGCAGAAGGCGATGTCGGGCTCGACCGCCCCGGTACTGGTGGCCACCGAGATCGGGATGCTCCACCAGCTGCGCAAGTCCGCACCGGGAATCGACTTCCGGGCGGTCAACGAACGCGCGTCCTGCCGTTACATGAAGATGATCACTCCGGACAAGCTGCTGCGGAGCCTGCGCGAAGGCACGGACGAGGTGCAGGTCGCACCGGAGATCGCCGACCGGGCCAGGGCTTCGGTGCAGCGGATGATCGCAATCGGGCAGCCCGGTGGCGGCGAATGAACGGCCCGAACGGCATCCTGTGGGAGGCGAGCGCCGACGTCGTGGTGCTGGGTTCAGGCGTTGCTGGCCTGACCGCTGCCCACGACTGCGCGCAAGCCGGGCTGCGGGTGTTGGTGATCAGCAAGCAGGCCCCCGAATCCGGGAGCACCGGCTGGGCCCAAGGCGGAATCGCCGTGGTGGACGCGGCTTCCGGGGACACGGTGGCAGCCCACCTGCAGGACACCCTGGTGGCCGGCGCCGGCCTGACCGACCCGGTCGCGGCCGCCGCCATCCTCACCGAAGGACCGGCCGCCGTCGCCCGCCTGCGCAGCCGGGGAGCGGTGTTCGACGCCGCCGCGACCGGCCTCTTGCGCACCCGCGAGGGCGGCCACCACGCGGATAGGATCATTCACTCCGGGGGGGACGCAACCGGCGCTGAGGTGCAGCGTGCGCTGCTCAGCATGCCGGGGCTTCCGGCGATCCTGACCGGCCATCTCGGTCTGGACGTTGTCAGGGACCTCTCCGGGAAGGCCTGCGGCATCACGGCTCTGGATGCCGCGGGCCGGGTGGGGCTGCTGCGCGCGGGATCCGTCGTGCTGGCTACCGGTGGCGGCGGGCATCTGTTCGCTGCGACCACGAATCCGTCGGTGGCCACCGCCGACGGCGTGGCGATGGCCCTGAGGGCCGGTGCAGTGGTGGCCGACATCGAGTTCATCCAGTTCCATCCGACGGTCCTGTTCACGCCGGACAGCCCGCGGGGCCGCCGGCCGCTGGTCAGCGAGGCCGTTCGCGGCGCCGGCGCGGTTCTGGTGGACGGCGCCGGCCGGCGGCTGATGACCGGTGTTCATCCGATGGCGGACCTCGCCCCGCGAGATGTCGTCGCGCTGGCGATCACCCGCCGAATGGCGGAGAACCCCGGTGGCATAGCGGATCACGTCTTCCTGGATGCCACCCATATCGAGAACTTTGGCCGCCGGTTCCCGACCGTCACCGCCTCCTGCACGGCTGCCGGCATCGACCCGAACCGGCAGCTCGTACCGGTGGCTCCGGCCGCCCACTACCAGTGCGGCGGCGTGGACACCGATCTGGACGGCAGGACAACGGTCCCCGGTCTGTACGCCGTCGGCGAGGTCGCCCGCACCGGCCTGCACGGCGCCAACCGGCTGGCCTCCAACTCCCTGCTGGAGGGGCTGGTGATGGGGGAGCGGACGGCGGCGGCGGTCATCGACAGGCCGGGCCGGGCCACCGATCCGGTTCGCATCCCGGTGCCTTCGGTGGGGAACCCGGAGGCCAGGGACACGCTGCAGCGGGAGATGAGCGAGCACGTCGGCATCGGCCGTACCCCGACCGGTCTGTCGGCCGTCGAGTTCCCGCGGCCGGTGGCGGCCACCGGTGCGGACGTCACCCGGGACGCCGTCGAGGTCGCGAACCTGACACTGGTTGCCCGGGCGGTGGTCACCGCAGCCCTGGTTCGCACCGAGTCCCGCGGCTGCCATGTCCGGCTCGATCATCCGGAACGAACGCTCGACTGGGCGCAACCGGTGACCATGTCGCTCATCGACGATGTGCTGGTCGTTGCCGATCTCCGGCCGGCGGTGGCCTCATGACCTCGACCGTGGACACCGGCCAGCTGGACAGGGTGATCGACTCCGCGCTCGCCGAAGATCTTGCCGACGGTCCGGACATCACCACGGAAGCGACGGTTCCGGCTGCGGCGACCGCCGTCGCCGCCCTGGTGCCGCGGGAGCCGGGGGTGCTGGCCGGGATCGACGCTGCCGTCGCGGTGTTCCGCCGGGTGGTGGGCGATTCGCTGGTACTGCAGCAGGTGTCGGCGGATGGCAGCCCCTTGACTCCCGGCCGGCCGGCTCTGGTGGTGTACGGTCCGACCCGCGCTCTGCTGACCGCCGAGCGAACAGCTCTGAATCTGCTCACCCATCTCTCGGGCATCGCCACCCTGACCCGCACATGGGTTAATGCCGTCGCCGGCACCGGCGCGCGGATCCGGGACACCCGCAAGACACTGCCCGGCCTACGGGCGCTGGAGAAGTACGCGGTGCGCTGCGGCGGCGGCGTCAACCACCGGATGAGCCTGGGCGACGCCGCCCTGATCAAGGACAACCATGTACTGGCCGCCGGTTCGGTGACCGCCGCCATCCAGGCGGTCAGGGCGGCGGCCACTCTGCAGGGACGTCCCGATCTCACCATGGAGGTCGAGGTCGACACCCTTGACCAGCTCGACGAAGCACTGGCGGCCGGTGCGAAGCTGGTGCTGCTGGACAACTTCTCGGTACTGGACACCGCGGAGGCGGTGCGCCGCACCCGGTCTCGGCACCACGACGTTGAGCTGGAGTCGTCGGGAAACCTCGGCCTGGACAAGGCCAGGGCCATTGCCGAGACCGGCGTGGACTATCTGTCGGTCGGTGCGCTGACCCACTCAGCCCCGGCCCTGGATCTGGGCATGGATCTGCTCAGCGAGTGACCTGCGGCCGGTGTATGCCGCCACCTCCTGCCGGCCCTGGCAGCGTCATCCAGTTCCTGACCGGCCATCTTCGGCGAGACGGACAACAGGTGGTCGTGGGCATTGGTCACTCCGAGACGTCCGGCGGGCACATCGCCGAGCACGCTGCGGACCGTCGTCGCCGTTGTAGAAATGGGGGTAGTCATGGGGCAGCCCCTTCGCTCAGGTGCAACACTTGGAAGCGATCCGTTGTCACGCCGTCACTTTCGCCCGCACGATCCTGATCCGGCAGCCGGGATGCCGAGGTGACGAACAGCGTTGCCTCCCAGGTGTTCGGGTCGATACCGGCGACGGCGCGGTGCACGATCGGCAGCGCAGACAGGGCAGCGACGTCCTCGGCGAGTCTGCTGGATGCCTTGATCAGATCCTCGGCCGCCGGCAGCCGGCGAATCCAGTGGGTGGCCATCGTGACGTCATCTCCGGACAGTGGCCCCTTGTTCCCGGCGAGCGGCAGCCAGGTACGGATTCTTGGCCTGCCGAACGATTCGATGATGCGGGGGAACAGGGCGCGTTCGCCGGCCAGGAAATCGGCAGCGGCGGACGCCGACGACCACACGTAGAACGGCGCGTACTGATTCACCATGGAGTCGTCAACGCCGTGCTCACGGATCCCGTACGCCTTGAACAGCAGCCCCTTCCGGCCGTCGAGCACCGAGCCGGCTTTGCGTACCCGGTCCCGGATGATCTGCATGTCGTAGTCGCGCGGCAGGGTGATCGGGTACTGCATCATCCAGCTGTTCTCAGTGATGTTTGCCCTTCCCCGTTTGTTGGCCCGGTACCGGCTCCAGCCACGCCACTTCGTTGTCGCCGGGTTCTCTGGTCTGCACGGCCACGTGGGTCATGGTGCTGTCGGTGGCGGCGCCGTGCCAGTGCTGCTCGCCCGGCTCCGTCCAGACGGCCACTCCCGGCTCCAGCAGCAGAACGGTGCCGTCCCTGGTTCCGACCGCTCCCCGTCCTGCGGTGCAGATCAGCAGCTGTCCCCTGATATGCGAATGCCACGCGGTCCTCGAGCCCGGATCGAACGAGACCAGGAACGCGTGCAGTCGCTGGTCGGAGCCCGGGATGTGATCGGCACCGCTCACCGCGCCGGAGAAGCGCGGGTCCTCCCGGTCGAAGGGGCTCGGGGTGAAATCGACGACGTTCACGGTCGCTGCTGCTGTCCGGCGAGGTCGATCAATGCCGCTGCGCCGCGCACCGCGCGGTTGAACGGCGCCGGCTGACCCTGCGCCCGCGCCAGCACATAGCCGCCCTGGACGACCGCGAGCACGGTGTCGGCCAGTTCGGCCGCGTCCAGGGTGCTCGGGATTTCTCCTGCCTCCATGCCCTCGTCGATGACTTTCCTCACCACCGCCCGCATCCGGGTGAAGACGTCACGGAGCAACTCGTGGAGCGGATCGATGGCGATCACGTCGGCGTCCTGGGCCATCCGCCCGACCGGGCAGCCGCGCAGCACGTCGCGGTGCCGGAGCAGGTAGCCGCGGATTCGTTCCGGAGCCGAACCTTTACCCCGCAGGACCCTTTCTGCACCGGCGAGAGTTTCCTTCGCGGCAGCGCTGAACGCCGCGACCGCCAGCTCCTGCTTGCCCGAGAAGTGGTGATACATCGAGCCCTGACCTACACCGGAACGCCGGATGATCGCGCTCGGGCTCATCGCCGCATAACCGCGCTCCCACAGCAATTCCCGGGTCCCGGCGAGCAGTCGCTGCCGCGCATCGGAGTCGGTCTGCCGGCTGTCTGTGGTCCGCATGCTGTACATACTAGTTGTTACAGCAACCGATGCAAGCCGCCCACGCTTTTGGCCGCCTACTGACCGAGCTGTTGGCGGTGTCGCTGATTGGACGCCCGATGTCGCTGCGACATCGCTGGAGCTGTTGATGGGACCGATCGATGGGTGATCGATGGGTGAAGGGCGTTACCGAGACGTGATCCAATGACGCATGTTGCCCATTGCATCGGATCGGCTCGTCCTGCATGCTTCCGCCACCAGCTTATAGGTCACGCCTAACTCCCGTGACTGTCGAGGATCCGCTGGTCGACGCCAGTTGTCCTGTTGCCGGAGATCCGGGGGTCTTCTGATGCACCTTATGCACCCTGCTGTCGTTCATCGGTCTGCCAGCCATAATCGCTGTGTTGCTGTCGGGCTGCTTCGACGGCCTGGGTTGCCGTCGTGGCTGTTGGTCGTCACGCTGGCCGACGACCTCAATGGGCAATGGTGGAGCTGGCTCAAGTTCAGCGTTCACGCCGTGGGCCACGCCAACAGCTGGACCAGCAGACACGTCGGCAGGGCTGGGCGATGGATCGGCAGAAGAACTTCGGGGGCTTGGGCCTGGTCGAGCGTACGAGTCCGCGATGGCTACCATGCCGCGCGTCACTGGGCCGGACATCTGTATCACGCTCATTGGTTCAGAGCGGCGAGCGGGTTAGGCGCCGCCACAGCCTGCACATCTACCGCCCGACCGTGGCGTAGTAGTTCGGTGTGGCAGCGGATCAGCGGAACGGGGACATGCGTGCTCGGCCTCGCATGGGCGCTGAAATGAAACCGCAAGCGAACGATTCCGCATCTGACGCGACATTCAGATCCCATTTGTTGTGGTTCATCGCCGCCATCGCGTGGGCCCTGTTGGGTGTCATGGGCGCCATCGACGGAATTGTAAATGGCCACACACTACCCATCCTCCCCGGTTTGTTGTCCATCTTTCTGGCTACCTATGCTGCTCGACGCGAGCTGATAAAGATGCGGGAACACCGAGGTCACTAGGAATCTTGAGCGGTCACGGCCACGCGTCGCTACTCGAGCTGGAACTACCGGGCCGGGAGAAGCCTCGCTGGGTGAGTTCTGCCGCACGCCCGGCGCTCCGCCGCTGCGAGACCAGCAGTCATCAACGGGCGCATCGCAAAACGGCTCGCTACCCGGCGCTATCGTCCTCGAATGAGCACCGCTGAACCCGCCGTACCGCCCCGATGGTCGACCAAGCCCACCCTGGTCGGCGAACTGGTCACGCTGCGGCCGTTCGTCCGCGAGGACGCGGCGACAATCGCGAAGATCCTCGCCGACCCCGAGTTGCTGAAGCTCACGGCGAGCGTCACCACCAGCGAGCAGGCGGCATCGTTCCCGAGCGAGCCGGACCAGAAGACGACCGACTGGTACGGCAGCAGATCCGACCAGGACGATCGGCTCGACCTCGCCGTCGTAGACAATTCGACCGGCGAGCTGGTCGGCGAGGTGGTCCTCAACGAGTTCGACGCCGATGCCAACAGCTGCAACTTTCGCACCCTGATCGGGGCGGCCGGCCGCGGGCGGGGTCTGGGGACCGAAGCCGCTCGGCTGATCCTGGGATACGGATTCGAACAGCTTGGCCTGCACCGGATCAGCCTGGACGTCTACGCCTTCAACCCGCGCGGGAAGCGGGTCTACGACAAGGTCGGCTTTGTCGTCGAGGGCGTCCGCAGGGACGCCTTCCAATTCGACGGTGAGTACACCGACGAGATCATGATGGCCATCCTGGCCGACGAGTGGCATCGGCATCGCGGCCGGCCGGAGCGGTGAGGCAGTGGTCGTCGGGTCGGCCGTCGGCACGTCGGTCCGGATCCTCGATCGGGCACCGGTAGGGAAACCGCAACCGGCTCGCCCTTACGCTGGTGGGTACACCTGCCGACCAACGAACACCAGGGCGTCATGCTGCGACGAATCGACCTCACCGCCGGGATCGGCGATGTGCGTGCGGCGCTGCCGCGGGCGAGCGCAGCGGCGGCGGCAGCGGACGAAGCCGTCGCCGGCATCCTCGCCGACGTCCGCGAACGGGGGATCGATGCCGTGTTGGAGGCCGGGGAGAGGTTCGACGGTGTCCGCCCGGCGTCCGTCAGAGTGCCGGAGGCAGTGATCCTCGGCGCCCTGGACGGCCTTGAACCCGGGCTGCGTGCCGCACTCACCGAGTCGATGGAACGGGTCGAGCGTGGACATCGAGCGCAGCTGCCCGTGGAGTCCCGGACCCGCATCGCCGCCGGCGCGGTCGTGCACCAGCGGTGGATCCCGGTGGATCGGGCCGGTCTGTATGTCCCCGGTGGCCTGGCGATGTATCCGTCCAGTGTGGTGATGAACGTGGTGCCGGCCAGGGTGGCGGGCGTGCCGCAGATCGCCCTCTGCTCCCCACCACAGCGCGGCAACGACGGCTGGCCGGATCCAATCGTGCTCGCCACCTGCGCGCTGCTCGGCGTCAGCGAGGTCTACGCCGCCGGCGGTGCGCAGGCCATCGCGCTGCTGGGATACGGCGCCAAGGACGTCGACGCTGCCGGACACCCGACGAAGGTCCATCCGGTCGATGTGATCACCGGTCCGGGCAACGTCTACGTCACCGCGGCCAAGCGTGCCCTGCGCGGCACCGTCGGCATCGATTCGGAGGCCGGTCCGACCGAGATCGCCGTGCTCGCAGACGATTCCGCAGACCCGTTGTACGTCGCCGCCGACCTGATCTCGCAGGCCGAGCACGACCCGAACGCCGCGTCCGTCCTGATCACCACGTCGGCCGCGCTGGCCGACGCGGTGGACGCCCTGCTGCCGGATCTGGTCGCGGCCACCCGGCACCGGGACCGAGTCCGCACTGCGCTGACCGGACCCCAGTCCGGCACCGTCCTGGTGGCATCGCTCGAGGATGCGGTCGCGGTCGCCGACGGCTACGCGGCCGAACATCTGGAGATCCATACCGCCGATGCACATCGGGTGGCGATGCAGATCCGCAACGCCGGGGCCATCTTCGTCGGACCGTTCTCACCCGTCTCCCTCGGCGATTACTGCGCCGGCTCCAACCACGTTCTGCCAACCTCCGGCGGTGCCCGCTTCTCCTCGGCCCTGAACACCACCACCTTCCTGAAGTCGGTACAGATGATCGAGTACACCCGGGTTGCGCTTGCCGAGGTGGCGCCGGCTGTTGTGGTGTTGTCCGAATCGGAGAACCTTCCCGCACACGGGGATGCCGTCAGCGTGAGGTTCCGGTCGTGACCATCGGCGACTCCGTGTCCATCGGCGACCTTCCGCTACGCAGCGACCTGGTCGGTCGCCAGCCTTACGGCGCACCGCAACTGGCCGTCACGGTGCCGGCCAACACCAATGAGAACCCGTACCCGCCGTCGTCCGCGCTGGTGGATGATCTTGCCAGGTCGGTCGCCGAGGTGGCGACCGGCCTGAACCGGTATCCGGAACGGGATGCGGTCGAACTGCGTACCGCGTTGGCCGGCTACCTCGCCCGCAGCACGGGTGTGCCCCTGACCGCCGCGAACCTGTGGGCCGCCAACGGATCCAACGAGATCCTGCAGCAGTTGTTGCAGGCGTTCGGCGGACCAGGGCGGCAGGCGCTGGGGTTCGAACCGTCCTACTCCATGCACCCGATCATCGCCACCGGCACCAGGACAACCTGGATCCGCTGCCCCCGGAACGCCGACTTCGGTGTCGACGTGCCGGCCGCTGCCCTCCGGATCGCCGCTGAGCAACCGGATCTGCTCTTCCTGACCACCCCCAACAATCCGACCGGTGGAGCGCTGACCCTGGGCGATATCCGCTCGCTGGTGCAGGCGGCTCCCGGCATCGTGGTGATCGACGAGGCCTATGCCGAGTTCTCCTCGGCCGCCAGCGCGGTGTCGTTGGTCGAGGACTTCCCGGCGCAGGTGGTGGTGGTGCGCACCATGTCCAAGGCATTCGCGTTCGCCGGCGGCCGACTCGGCTACCTGGCAGCGGCTCCGGCGGTGATCGACGCATTGTTGTTGGTGCGGCTGCCCTATCACCTTTCCGCCATCACCCAGGCTGCTGCCCTCGCGGCGCTCCGGCACGCCGACGACACCCTGGCGACCGTCGCAGCACTGATCTCCGAACGTGTCCGGGTGGCGGAGACGCTGCAGGGCAGCGGGTATCACGTCGTCGATTCGCAGGCGAACTTCCTGCTGTTCGGTGGGTTCGGCGATCGGGCTCCGGTGGAGGGGGATGCCGGCGCCGGCGGTGACGCGCCGGCCGCCTGGAATCGATTCCTGGCCGCCGGGATTCTCCTTCGGGACGTCGGTATTCCCGGACATCTGCGGGTGACCATCGGCACCCCGGAGCAGAACAACCGATTCCTGGCCAGGGCCAAGGCAATGCGGACGGAGATGCAATGAGCAGGTCTGAGCAGCCGCGCAGCGCGCGGATCGAGCGGTCCACCTCGGAATCCACCGTGCGGGTCGAGCTGAACCTCGATGGCAGCGGCACAGCGGAAATCACCACCGGTGTGCGGTTCTACGACCACATGCTCACCGCCTTCGCGGTGCACGGATCGTTCGATCTGGTGGTGCGGGCCACCGGTGACATCGATGTCGACGCGCACCACACCGTAGAGGATGTGGCCATCGTGCTCGGCCAGGCGGTGGCGGAAGCGTTGGGGGACAAGGCAGGCATCCGGAGGTTCGGCGATGCCTTCGTCCCGATGGACGAGACCCTGGCGCATGCCGCGGTCGACCTGTCGGGCCGGCCGTTCAGCGTGCACACCGGTGAACCGGACGGCGTGCTGGGCATCACCGTCGGAGGCAACTATCCGGTGGTGCTGAACCGACATGTCTTCGATTCGCTGGCATTCCACGCGAAGATCGCGCTGCACGTGCGGGTGCTGTACGGGCGCGACCCGCACCACATCTGCGAAGCCCAATACAAGGCGATTGCCCGCGCTCTGCGCGCGGCCGCCGAGCCGGATCCGCGGGTCACCGGTATCCCGTCGACGAAGGGCACGCTGTGACGGCGACGGCGACGGTGTGACTGGATCCCCGAAGGTGGTGCTGCTGGACTACGGGTCCGGCAACATTGCGTCCGCACGGCGGGCGCTGGCGCGCACCGGCGCCAGCATCGAGGTGACCGACGATTTCGACGCCGCGCTGAACGCCGACGGGCTGGTCGTGCCCGGAGTCGGCGCCTACGCGGCCTGCATGGCCGGGTTGCGCCGGGTGCGCGGCGACCGGATCATCGGGCGCCGGGTGGCCGGAGCCCGGCCGGTGCTCGGGATCTGCGTCGGGATGCAGATCCTGTTCGACAAGGGCGTCGAGCACGGCGTGCA
>JAABUS010003041.1_pt1 | contig 28831 bp, 2 predicted proteins | sample 5560161 | NCBI WGS metagenome assembly JAABUS01 (sample SAMN10711885, study PRJNA513376) | rock metagenome | isolation source: Antarctica rocks | place: Antarctica: Victoria Land, Trio Nunatak nord | collected 2016-01-04
ATAATCCTGAGAATCCTAAATAATCCTGAGCGAGCCTGAGCGGCCCTGAGAATCCTAAATAATCCTAAGCGAGCCTGAGCGGGCCTGAGAATTCTTAGCTGGCTCTAAGCTATTTTAGCGCTCGCGAGCGGGCCTAAGCGCTCCGAGCAAATTAGAGTCCCTGCACTTTTGTAGATGGTATAATTAAGATAGTTTTATAATAGTAAATAGGATAAAAACTTAATATAGAAGATAAAAGAGTAGAGTAAATAAAGAGCTAGATAGTGAATATAATATCCGATCCTATAATAGAAATATAGTAGGCGCGGGTTATTCTATTATTCTATATTAATATAGATCTAATATAATATATAGTGATATTTATATTACTTTAATATTTCTATAGGTATATAAAAGTCTTACTCCGTTAAAAGAGTATACCGCTATTATCGGATATAAAGTAGAAATATATAAGTATATAAACCTTATTAAAGTATATATATTTTCTATAGTTTTATTAGTTAATTATTATTTCCGATTATTCACTTCGTATTATTATAACTCGTTAATATTTATTAAACTCGTTAAGGCCCGTATATTTTTTAATTTCTTATTTCCCTTCTTTTCCTCCTAAAAACTCCGATATTCTTATAACTCCTACTCTAGTATAATATACGAAAGGCCTTACTAATCATCGGTAAGTCCGGAAAAATAGTTCTGTAAAATCGCTACTTAATCGGTGTAAAATACGCATTTTACAGCCTTGGTAAATCTTAGCGCCAAGATTTTTAAATTAGAGTTAAGGTCTACGCGGGAGCGCTAAACTTAATCCTAAAAATAACTTTATAGCCCTATAGGGTAACGCTAATAAAAATCTAATTAAAAATTCGGAATCTAGGCTAAAAACAAATTTAGTAAGATATTTATATTTCTATATAGGGGCCCTAGTCTAGATACTCTTAAAAGCTAAAGTCAAAAAAAAAAGTTACTAAATCGGTGTAATATCGCTACTTAATCGGTGTATAATGTATTTAGAATATAGGATATAAGTAGATACGTATTTCTAGTATTTTATGCAATTTCGGTATAAAATACGCAAAAATCGGGGTTTCCCAAGTTACCGATATTATTATCTCTTCTTTTAGTATTAGTAGTCTTATTATAATATTATTTATTAAAGACTTTATTTATACTTTACTCTAAACTTAATACTACTAAAGACTTTAGTTATATTTTATTTAATAATTAATAATACTACCGGAAGTCTTTAGTTATATTTTATTTATTAATTAATAATATTATTAGAAGCCTTTAGTTATACGTTACCCTTAATTTACCGAAGGCTATTATTTATAACCTTCCGTAATTATACCTACTTTAATTAAAGACGCTGATAAATATATATTAATATTACGGAAACCGGACGCGCTAAAACGCGAATTAGAGTTCACGATAATAAAGGAGATAAAAAAAATTATCGAGGGTAAATAGTTTAAACCCTTTTTCGACGAGTATATAAAAGCCTAGATCTATTTATAGTAAACCTATATAAAGTAGTCCGGTAAAAATAGAGTATAAAGAGTCGGTCTAAAGTATATAGAAATAAGATTTATTAACGATAAAAAAACCGGTAATAATAAATTCTCCTATAAATATCTAGATAAAGACTCTTAGGATAGTATCGATTATTACGCTATAATATTATATAATATCCGAGAGGTTAATCTAAAGAGTATTTAAAGCCTATTCTATAGAAAGGGCTTTTTAAAAGTAGAAAAATATATTAGGATCTAGGCCTTAATTAAATATTAGGAATATAATTCCGTACCTTTACGAAGATTAAAGACTTCCAAATTTATAATACCTACTAAGCGGCCTATTATCGGTAAATCTCAAAAACTCCTATTAAAACCTAAATTACCGCCCGCGCGGATAGGGCTGGCAACGTTCTGTTAGTAATTTTTCTAGGACGTACTATAGAGATACCCTCTTTACTTATATAGATACCCCCCCGATCGCTATATAGACACCCCCCTCATATTGGGTTAATGGCCGCGGTTACCGTAACAAAATATTACAAAATCATTTAGGCGACGTGGGTGTATAATAGTACAACTACTACCTTATCCATAATACCGTCAGCGACGACGACGTTATATATATTAATATTCTGAATAGGTAGATCTTTAAATATAGTATATAGCTAGGTACTATAGCGAGCGTTTAATAATAGAATCGCTATAGAGTAAGTATAAATAGGATTTTCGTTATTTTCGCCTTTATCCTAGCCGAAAAACGCGCCTACGATAGAAACGCCTTAAATCGTTTAAATCCGACGTCTTTTTAGAAGAAAAAAAACTGTTTTAGCGTCGCTAAGTTAGTTTAGCTACTAAGTTAACTTATTAAAGCCCATTATCGGGGCTGGCCTTAAGGGCCTAGTAACGCTAAAGCCGGACCCTAGAGCCGGGCCTTAGAGCCGGGCCTAGAGCCGGGCTTGGGCCAGCCTACGGTAGATATACTAATAGTTACAATAACCTTAGCCACTAACTAAACATGGGGGGGGGTATTTATATAAGTAAAGAGGGTATCTCTATAGTATTTCCCTTTTTCTAAATAAAAGTTATTAATAGGACGTTACTAGTAGCCCTAATTTACGGATAGGGCTACTAGTGTCCTATTAGTAGGTTTAGTAAATTAGGGGTCCGGGTAGGTTACTTTTAATAAATTTAATAACTCCGGGTTAATTTTAGCCGGATTAGTAACTTTAGTAATTTATATATATTATTAATATAGGGTAGTACTATAGAGACACCCCCTTTGCCTATATAAATACCCTCTAGATCGCTAGATAGATACCGCCCTATATTTGGTTAGTGGAAGCGGTTACCGTAATAATAAATAAGTAAGTTATTCGGGCGACGCGGGTATATAATAGTAAGATTAATCCCTTATCCCTAATACGATCAGCGACGACGACGTTACATATACTAGGATTCTGAATAGGTAGATCTTTAGATATAGTATATAACTAGGTTAAAAAGAGAGCGTTTAATAATAGAATCGCTATAGACTAGATATAAATAAGATTTCCGTTATTTTCGTCTTTATCCTGGCCGAAAAACGCCTTAAATCGTTTAAATCGGGGCTAGCCTACTATATCTACGACCCCGAGGGCCTAGTAACACTATCGCCCTAGCTAGAGTTGGAGCTGGAGCTAGGCTACCGTTTATTTACGGTAGATATACTAATAGTTACGGCAACCGCCGCCTACTAGCTAAATATGGGGGGGGTGTCTATCTAGCGATCTAGGGGGTATTTATATAGGTAAAGGGGGTATCTCTATAGTACTACCCTTAATATATTAATAGTAGCTTAGCCCTATAATAGGGCTAAAATAAATAAAGTTCTATAATCGATATTATTAACGGTAGTAATCTTTAGTAATAACTATTAACGCTAGCGACCTATCGGGCCCGGAATAATAAATTTTAGTGAAAATTCTCGCGGGGGCGTTACCTAGGTATCTCCGGGGAGTATATATATATAAATATTATAGTATATCGTATATTATAGCGTATACCTTAGTGTATACTATAATTGTGTATACTATGGGGGGCTTTCGTCTAATGTTTTAGAGACTACTACGGGGGGTATATATTATATATTATTTAAAATACCTTTACGTATACTATTCGTATATTATTTAATAATATACGTAAGCTGCGCACGCTATTATATATATTATAGAGTATACTATGGCCCATACTATAGCCCATACTATAGCGTATATTAATACGTATATAAATACGTATACTATAGGGTATATAATGGGCCTATTCGTCTAATATTTAAATTATTAACGATTTATCGAGTTACTAAATCTACTAAACCTCTTAATAGTAAATACTATTTATTAATTGGACCCCTAATTTACTAATCCTACTAAACCTCGGGTCGGTATTTAATATGGAGTTTCAGTGTAAACCCGTAGACGGCTTTCTAATAGGGCTGATAGCGCTTGGAGTATATTAATATTTACTTTTAAGATTTACCGATGACTCCTATTATCGGTAAAGATAAAGAGTAGTCTATATTTAATAAAGATTAGTTTATTCTTATTAAAGATTAGGAGTAAAACGAAGAGGATATTTTTCGACCGCTATAAGGTTTCGATACTAAAGATACTTAGTATATATCTACGAGTATTATATTAGTAATATATTTAACGATAAATAAAATTTTATAGAATATTAAGAAAATAATCCTAAAGGCTATAGCTACCCTTAATCGGATAACTTTTAATAAGGATAATAATAATCCCGCTACTATAGATATCGGAGACTAGTATATTATAAATATATAGTTTATCCGTTATAAGGATATAGACCTAGTAGCTTATTACCTTAAATAACTAAAGATTCTATCTACGGATAATTTTCTTAGGTTTATACTACTTTGTACGAAAAGTTAGTATATAGTAATATAAATAAATAATCTCTACTCTTAACTTTAGAGACTTTAAATCTAATATTATTTACAGGGTATATATAAATATATAATAATTCTAATATATATATATTTATAGAAGCCTTCGGTAATATTTATTATATTTGATAACCCTAGCGTTAAAGCCTCTCGTATAGATATGGGTATCTATATAATAATTAGTTTCTCTAGAAATTATAGAGTATATTAATTACTAGCCTATTTAGTAAAGACCCCGGTCTATAAATACCTTTATAAAACCTTTTCCGCGATATTTATTATAATTAATAATTATATATAAAACGAAGTCTACGATACCCTAGCGCTAAAGCCTTTAACTACGAAGGTTATTTATTTTATTTTATTCTTTTAGTCGTTTTAATACTACTTCCGGGTAGGTAAACCTAATTACTAGATAGATAATAATATCTCCTCTATATATACCTAATAGTAACCTAGAATATTAATACCCTAATCTTATTTACTAGATATTATAGTATATATTAAATGAAATTTGTTTACTAAAAATATAATCTATATATTAAAGTCTTTCGATTTTCTAAAGTTTTTATTAAGCTGCGAAATAGTGCCCTAAACCTATATCTCGGTTATATAATTATTAATTCATTAATAACCACTTACTTAAATTCTCCTAAACTTTTAGTAAATTAAAAGGATATTACTAAGTATCTATAATTATAATTATAATATTACGCGACTTTTATATATTAAGTTATTATAAAAATTATGTTTTTATATATTAGCCCTAATAACAAAATATCTAGGTAGAAATATTATTTAATATTTATAACGTTTTTATCCCCTTAGTCTAAACTACCTTCTTATAACTTTTTATGAATTTAGAACCTACCGTTATAATATAAAAATAGTATATACTAGTTTTCTTACTCATTTTAAATTTTTTAGCTAGAAGTTTAAAGTAATTTTAACTCTCGGCCCGTCTTATAGAGTTTTAATTCTAAATATTTATATACCTTTTTAATTAAGTTATAATTATTTATAACTAGCCTCTAATACTCCTATTTACCTATTTACCTATTTATACCTCGCTATATATATAATATATATATTATAGCTTCTCGGCCTCGAAATATTAATTACCTAGAAATATTTATATAGAATATTAATATTATATTTAACGAAGAAGTACCTTTATTCCTATTATCCCTATATTTATTATTTATATAATTATTATCTTAGGTACCGGAGCTAGTCCTAGTACCCTAACCTAGTTCTCTATTATTTAAGAATACGAGTATAATTATAAAAAGCTCTGATAGGACTAATAATAACGATAAACTATAACTAGAAAATAAAGACTTTTTTAGAGGTAGTATAAATAATATAATTATAACTTTACCTAGTATTAATTCGTATACCCTAATTAATATAAATAACGATTATAATAAAGATAGTTTAAAAAATAACGAGGACCTTTTCATTATAAATAATCTTTTATTATTTATTTTAAATACTAACTATATTATAATTAACCGAAGATATTAATAATATCCCTTAAAAATCTTAGTCTTTTATAATCCTTTAATACTTTAAAGACCTTTATTCTAAAAGCGAGAGCGAAGATAGTAACGGTTAAATATTATTAATATATATACCTAATATCACTCGTTTACTCTTACTCTTATATTTATACTGGTGTCTAATCTTGGCTTTAGAAATATAGCCGCCTTCCCCGCCTTCTCCTATACCTTTATATAAAATATTTATCTAGTAAAGTAATAAAAAAACTCTTCTATTACCCCTATACCTAATACTAGGTTTATAGTTCGAGAGGTCGGGCTATTCTAGGGCCGACTTATTAGGTTATAAAAGATTATATAACTATCGAAGCCTTCCCTAAACGGTGAAACGGATATAAATAATAAATAAAAGGAATTAGACTTTATATAAACTCTTCCATTAAAGCTAGATATACTAAAATAATAAATTCGATGTGATACCCCCTTACTTAAAATTGTACGGAAATCTTTAGTAGTTATTATTAAAAAATAGTTATCCCTTCCGTAATATTAAAAAGGTATATAACGTTAGAGGATTAAGCGTATATTATAATAATATTAATATAATCCTTATAATTCAATTCGTATTATAATAGCCGCTATAAAGCTTCGCGAAAAGATATTCTTTAATATAACCGAATATATTAATAAGCCTATAAAGTTATAATACTCCCGTATATAAAGATCTTCGATTAAGACTACCTTTAATAAAGTATATTATATATGGGTAGGTAAATCTATCTTCCTTAAAGATATTATCCGTATTAAGGATTTACGTTTATACTATATTAATTATATTATTTTTATCGGTCGAGATTATCGGTTAATATCTAAAATAAAAAGGGATATTATTATTATAATATATATAATTATTAAGAAATAATACGAATAATTTATACTATATATTTTTAATCTAGATTTTAGCGATAATTATAATTTTTATTATTATTAAGGATATCTTAATTAAATAAACTTTAGATATTATTAATTATTATCTTAATATATACCTTAATCGAGAATATAGTAAAGATAAAGAGGAAGAGGAGTTTATTTACCTTAATAATCATTTTTATATTAAAAGGGTTTTTAGTTTTTAAATATATACTATTAGGCCTTTACGTTAATTATACTAGGCCTATATAAAGTTTAAGGTAGTTTACTTTAGCCGTAAATATCTAGAAGTTTTTATTGATAATTATTATACCTCCTTACTATATATACTATTTATTAATGACTTTAGGGTATATCGGAATATATACCGGGCTTTTAAAGTTTTCTATTTAATTCCGATATACCTCGATTACGTAGAGTATAAGAAATTAGTAAATATATTTATATTAATACTAGGGCCTTATAGTACCAATATTATTAAAATTATTAAAGCTTTCCGTAGGTTTATTTAAAATCTAGACCGAGGGTTAAAGCTAGAAATTAACGGTAAAATAAAATCGGTATATACTTTCAATATAATATTCCTCGAGGATATATTATAATAAATTAATAACGGGGGTTTTATACGATATAATACTTAAAGAGGATAGTATATATACTTTTATTCAAAAAAGGAGAGAGTAGATCTAGATTATAATATTATTCGGAACGGGAGATATTATTAAGAGACTATTAAATAAAGGAAGTATATAAAAAATCTCGATACTATAAGAGACCTTAGTAATTTTATTAAGGATATAAATATTAGATTTAAAATATTATTAATTACGAAGTTTACTCTAGCCCTCGATTTTATTTAAATACGGGTTTATAATACTCCCTATTCCGAATAAAAAGATTCTAGGCGTATCTTTAAAAACTTTCTTATAATATTAATCCTTAATAAACGTGGTATTACTCTATATATAAAAGCCTTCTAGAACTTCTAATTCCTACCGGACTAAAGCCGAATTTAAAGCCTAGTATTTTATATCTAGTTATAGTCTTTATCGGAAATTAATAAAGCTACTCTATTAATATTCTTAATACTCCGAAGCGATACTATAATTAATTAGTTCCGATTTACGTTCCTCTAAATTACCGGTAATATTATAATTATTAAATTATTACGTATACGAGTTATTATTAAGGTATTTAATTTAATCGTACGATTTAATATATTTATAAATAGTTAATATTATAACGAACTAAATATCCTTTATTAATATATAATAAAGGCGCGTCGGGTACACTAAAAGCTAATTTTATATATTATAATAATAATATTTACGGAAGACTTCGGCGATAAAGATAATAACGATAAAAATAAAAATAAAGCCTTAAGTAATATCCTATTATAAGTAATTTATTTTAGCTCCGATTCCGACGAAATAATATTATTACCTCTAGCGCGAAAAAAGGGTAAATAAAAGGGTAAAATATTAAAATTTTTAATTAATAAGTTCTAACGGTTTTTAATACTACCTAATGTATATATAGGCCTATACTTTACGGAAAATATTAGGGAATATACGACGGTTATAGATTTTAATATCCTAACTAGCGAGCTAGAGTATAAATAATTAAATAATTATTATCCCGCTACTCGAGGCTAATATCTCTTTAGAATTTTTAAAGATATAGTCGATACCGTTACCCCTTTCAACCTTATAAAATACTTATTCGCTCGAGATATTATAAAGTAATCCCTACGACTAGGGCTAATAAGAGTATAGGACTATAATTACCCGGAAATTATAAAAGTATTTAGGCTACTCGATATATAATATCTAATACTTATAAAAAGCTTTATATTAATTAGGGAATAGATTATTAAGGATAATAAAGAGGGTCTTTATAATATAACCGGCGACGGCGAATATAAGTCTATATAACTATTAATAAGGGGTTTCGAATTAGACCCCTTCTTCTATATTAAAATATCCGCTAATTTAATAAAATTTAATCTATAGTATTGATTTATTTAATATCTAATAGCAGCCTATCGGAATGAATATAAAATATATATATTAGATTTAGGCTAGAAGGTACTTAAATAATATTATAAAATTATTTAAATAAATTCGTAGGTTACCTTTGGAGTCGCTAGAGGTATATAAGTATAAATATTAACGAAGCCTTTTATAGAACCAGTCGTCGTTATATTTATAATATAAATAATTACCTATTTATTAATAATATTAAGGCTAGGTTAATATAATATTTCTACTATATTTATCGCCGGAAGAGGTATACGTTTCTAGTTATATATATTATGACTCCGTTACTAGAGTAAGATCTAGAGGTAATTAATAAGATAAATATAAATCGTCCGATCTTAGACCTAGTACTAGGACTATTAATATATTGACTTAATAGACATATAGACTTCTAGCTCTTTTTTATAAGATAGTTTATATAATTAATACTCCTAATAAGCTAGATTGGCCTAATAAGGCACGGTATATTATAGAATATATATAGAGGGTAGTATATTTATAATAATTAGATATAGTAATAAGATAATATATTAATAAGGAGATATATTAATAAGGAGAAAAAGTAGTAGGATAATAATAGTAATCCTAGTAATAAGATAATAAGGTAAAAAGGTAATATTTTAATAAAATAATATTCAGCGAAAAGGCTTTAAAGGGATAAGCGAGAGATTTGAAAAAAAGAGATAAAAGGCTTCGATAAGATACCGTTTTTAATAATACGGAAGTCTTTTATACGGTTAATAGTTATTCTAGCTAGTAACTATAGGCGGTAGCGAAGGGTAAAATAATAGTATAGGTAGTATAATTATATAATTATTAACCCTATAATCTACTAGATTAATTCCGTTTTATAACTATTATTCGACCGTTATTCGACCGTTTATAACCGTTATCCAACCGATTATAACTATTATTTAACCGTTTTCTCTCTCTAAATTATTAACGGTTAATAGTTTTAAGAAGGGGAGGTATAACGTTAATCGAGGTTTTCAACGGTTATACTACCGTTATATAACCGCTATATAACCGTTATTAGACTAGTTTCTAACCGTTATACTCTAGTTTATAATAGGCGAGTTAACCGCTATCGAATAATCTTATAACTTTATAGATAGATAGGATAGTAATCCTTAATAACCCGATTAATAAATTCGATTTACGTAGTTATAATTAGGGAGTTACTAGCTAGTATATTATTAAAAGAGGGAGTACTAGAAGGAGTACTAGAAGGAGTAGAAAATAACGGAGTATTAAAAGTACTAAAAAAAGACGGATTTGGTATAAGCGCCTTATTATTCTAGATAATATTAATAATAATAGATTCGTTCTACTTCTCTCCTAAAGTTATATATTATTAGTATTAAATAAAGGGATTAAGAGTTAATAAGTTATTATTTTAATTAAAAATACATCGAGGGCGCTTTTCTTAAATATTGAACTATAGTAGGTAGAAACACTTCTTGATTAATTATCTATAGAGGATAAAAGCGAATATACGTATAAGACCCTGATACCAAGTATTACTAAGTATTTATTTACTAAATAATCCTGTACTCCTATATTCTAATACTCCTACTCGAACGAAATCCTCTATTAAGAAGTCTTTAAAATAGCCCTGTATTCCCCCTATTTTAGGGTCGTTATAATAGGTTATAGAGGCCAAAACTATAGTTTATGGGGGTTAAGTTATGGGCCTAAGTTATAATTAATAGAGGCCAAGCTATAAGGTTAATTTATATCGGTAGGGGCTAAACTATAGGGCTAAAATACGTCGGTAGAGACTAAAGGAGCAAAATTCCGTTTTTTAATAAAATTCCGTTTTTTAAAAAATTTATTTAATAGTTAACCTATATACGCCAAATTTGGGTGATAACTAGGTCGGAGTATTAATAAGCGATATAAATACTACGAGAAGATTATTAGAAATAGTTGGATATTATAAGGTTCTACGGGGAATCGATTATTAAGGGTATAAAGACTATTTAGGATATTATAGGGACCGCGTTAAATACTACGGGTATAACGATATATAACTATAACGGATATTTAGGGGATATTCTAGCGATATATATATTTATTAATAAGGGTTATAGAAGGGCTAAATAAGAACGATAAATTATAAAATAATATTATTATCGCTATATATAGCCTAAACGTGCCTAGAGCAGATTAGGATATACCGCTATATATACGGACGCGATTTAGCTGAAATTTAGAGAGTATACTTTATAAAGGCCTTAGATAAGGCCCTAAAAGTTTAGTAGTATTCGATACAGTATTTATTAGTTAATATTAATTTAATTATTAATAAGGTATTTATTACTAGTTAGGTTATTAAGATATAGCCTATAAAGCCTCCGGATAGGCCCGTAGAGCCGCGTTCTACGTTTATAAATATAAATTAGTTTTTATAGGAGCGTAAATAAACTTTTATAAAAGCGTTAGTAAATATTTATAAAGGGTAATCATTACAGGCCTAAAGTTATATAAAAGATATTAAATTTAACCTTAGGGAGAGCCTTAGTTAGGCCGTTAATAATCTACTCCGTTATCGGAATATAGCGAAACTCGATTTCGCCTATTACGACTTTTTCGCGCTAGAAATAATACTAGATTATAATATATTTAGTACGGTTATAGTCCTAAAGGTTCTTAACTAGGGTTATAATACCTTAGTTATTATAAAAGATAATTATTATAAATATAAAATAGGCTAGTAGAGCGGAGTAGGCGGCTAGCGTAAATAGTATAATAGCGAGTACTATTAATATATACTAGCTTAAATCTCTACCGGAATAAGATATACGCGTAATAGGTATTAATTATCTAAATAACTTCTTAAGCTAGATAATTTCTTTAATAACCTAGGTCTAGCCCGTATATTCGGCTTTATAGGATAAATAATATAATAATCGGTTAACGCTTAGACTACTATTTAATAATTATATTACCGAAATTAAATATATAACTAGAGGTAGAATATCTTATATTATAATTACCCGCCTAATTAATATTAATATAGCCCTTTAATAGGGCGAGATAACCCTAGAAGACTAACTTTAAATATAATATACTATATAAATAATAGAAGATACGTTTTATAGCCGCCTAATAGGATTTATCGGGTTAGAAATATAGCGATTTACTATTAATACCGCGTAAACGATATTAGGTCGTATATTTATTATAGTATATATTAATAAGCTAACGGTTAACTAGTAGGCGGTAAAAGAGATAGGTATAATTTAGTATCCCTTATCGGCCGGTATAAATTTAATTATAAAATCTATAGGGACTCCTATAGCTTTGGCTCTAGTATTATATATTTTATAATTTTTAAATACCCGCTCTAGGTATACTTCCTAGCTAAGGGATAATATATAATTAAAACGATCGCGCGATACTTTAAGACTAAAATAGTACGTAATAGGGCTAAGATTAATCATTCTATATTTATCGCTTAGGTATTATTTTAGTTAAATAATAATATCTTTACCGGCGCTAGTAATTAATATATCGTCGATAAATAATATAATTATTAGTTATATTTTATAGTTAAGAAATATATTAAAATTAGTATTTAAGGGTATAAAGCCTAGCTTAGCTAGGAAAGTTATAAAAGTAGTATATTATACTCGAGGGGATTATTTAAACCTATATAGAGTACGTTTTAGGAAGTATATACGACCTAAACTATCATCGAAACTAGTAGGCTATTCGATACAGATTTTATTATTAATTAGGCCGTATAAAAAAGTAGTCTATATATTTATCTATTTAAACTCTAGGTCGTGAATAACTATAATAACGAATAATATTTTATAATTTATAGGCTTAATTATTAAGGTAAATATCTCGTTAAAGTCGATTTTATATTATTATTCAAACCTACGTATTACCTAGCGAGTTTTATAACGAGTAATTTCGCTAGCGGCCCTACGTTTAAACTTATAGACCTATTTACCTCGAAGTATCTTTCGGTTTCGGGGTAGATTCGATAGTATTTAGGTATTATTTATTAAAAGAGAGTCGATTTCGGTATTTATACCGAGCTACTAGTATATTTTATTAAGAGCGTTAATTATAACTTCCTTATATATTTTAGGCTCGTAAGGCTCGGTAGGTAAAACTCTTATAAATAAAATTAATAAGTTAAGGGATAGGGTAGTTTTACGAAACTCTAGATATTTACTTAGAGTTATCGGTATTACGGGCGTATTAGCGCCGGAGCTAGAAGAACGTTAGGCCGGTTCTATATTAAATTCGGAATTTATATTTTCTAACGTATTTACGCGAGTCGATTTAGAATTAACGTCGCTAGCGAGATCTATTTATAGCTATTATACCGGCTATAAACCTAGCGTAAGTTATAGGTTTAGGGTAAATAACCTAATCCTAGGCCTTAATAATATAGTACGTCTAATTAATCGCTATAGTAGTAGTAAAGACCGAATAATATTCTTTACTAATTTAGTGCGGCTAGGCGGGGTAGCTTTAGCTAGTTATCCGTTACTATAATTATAACTAGTATTATAGTTATTAATATTAAATTCTAAATTACCCTATAATTCGTATAACTTTAAGATACTTTTATATCTCGTTATAATATCGCCCCCCTAACGGGGTACTATTATTAAGACTTTATTAACTAATAGTATACCGTCGTCTACGGTACACTTATTATCATTAATAGTATACTCTTCGGTCTATCGAACCTAGGTAAAGCGGAGTATTTTACCCGTATATATTAATATATAGTAGAAGTACTATCCTACCTACTCGCTAGGTTTTGAAACCGTTTAGAAACCGTTTAGAAACCGTTTATAAACTATTTAGAAACCGTTTTTAAACGGTTTCTTAACCGTTAATCGACGGTTTCTTAACTAGATAATTACTAATTATACGACGGTTTTAAGATTAACTATTAACGGTTTAAGGTTTTAGTTATAAAGCGGTTTAAAAACGGTTTAAAAACGGTTTAATTCTCTTTTATTAACGGTATATAGACAGTAATTAAGCGGTAGCGAAATATATATAAAAATCTATAAAATACTCTCTAAGTAGTTTAATACTAGGCCTATATAAGACTAGCTTTATATATGTACTTTTCGTGAAAAGTTCGAAAAAACACTTTTTAAAGTCTTAGCGTTAATATTTAACATAATATAAATTAAGCGAGTTTTCAGCCCTATAAGGAACTTTAAAAACTTTAAATATTTTATTAGTAGGGTTATTATAAGTTTTTAAACGGTTAATAAACCGTTACTAAACCGTTAATAAACCGTTAATAAACCGTTAAATAATAATTTTCAACGTTGAGTAACTAGCTATTTTCTTCGAACGATTAAATGACCGTTTTTTAACTAGGATTAAAATAGTAACGGTTTTAATAGGGTTTAAGCGGTATATTAACCGGTTTTCACCCGTGAATATACCGTTCAAAACTTAATACCGTTAAAATACTGTAAGAAAACTAGATAAATACGGTTGAATAACGAGATTAAAACTTATTAGAGGGCCTATACTGTAGTTACCCTTATAACCGATAAATATACCTTTTTTACCGCGATTAGTGAACTTTTATTAGTTTTTACCTATAATATAGTATTCCTAGTATAGGCCTATTTAGTTAATATTACGTAGATATAATAAGTTAGGGCGTGTTCTAGTAGAGCCCTAATAGAGCGTAACGTTTATTATAGTAATAAAAGACCGATTTCGTAGCTAGTTCGTCGTAGAGATAAACTCTAGGATAAATTTATTATCGAGTCCGTTATTAATTAATAAAGTATATACTTTCTTAAGTAAGGTTTAGTTAATATATTTTAATATACCGTTTATTTAGGGGTTACTAAGGATAAAGTAGCTCTAAACGATATTATATTCGAAACGATAATTAGTAAACTCGCCGTTAGTATATATAGGATTTTTATCGGTATAGAGGTAATAAATCTTATAGTCTTTATATTCCTTAACGCTTTTATAGTTACGGAATATACCGAAGACGTTTATTTTATAAGGGATAAAGTAGTAATAGCTATATTTATATTTATCGTTAATAAACGTAATTATAAAACCGAAACTATAGGTTTTTAGGTTAATAACATCGCTATGAATAACGTTATATTTAAATCGTCCTTACCGTAGGCGACGTTTATATAAGTACGCGTATATTTTAATAACGCTATATATTTCGTAATTATTATCCTCTTTAACTTTAGATAGGTCGATATTATCGGTTATTTAAGATAAATATATAATATTATTTTTACCTAGGTAGCCGAGTCTTTTATATTATAAAGTTAAGGCCTTAGCGTCTATAATAAATAAAGCGAGTTAACTTTATCTATATATATAGGACGTAGAGATTATACTTTTAAAGAGTCGTAATAATACTTTTAGATCCTATTAAAATCCCCTTTAAAATAAAGCCTAGTGTATAGCTAGCTCGCTAGAGCTTAATATACGAAATAAAATTAAAACTACTATTAGGAATATATATAACGTTATTAATTTATAGATACTAAATACCGTTATCGCCTAAATATAATAATATAATAATTTTATTATTATATAACGTTAGCCTACCTCTAAAACCGTTAATAATATCGGCGCTTTTAAGCTTAGTGTATTTTATAAATATAAAGTAATTATAAGTAATATAAACGGTATAACCGGTATCGAATATTTAGAGTTAAGAGACTTTAGAGTTAATACCGGTTAAGGCGTAATAAAATTCTATATTTCCTTCGGTATCGGCTTTAGCCCGTTTATAAGGCGATTTATCTTTATTCTTATTATTATTATTATCCTTAATAGCGTTATTATTACCTCTACCGCCTTTACCGCCGCGGTTACCTCGACCGCGGCGGCTGCGGTTACGTTAATTATTATAACCGAGATTATTATACTATAGTTTATTATAAGTAGTATAGTACCTAACTTATTTTACGAAGTCGGTATAATATAAATAAGATCGAATAATTCCTTCCTAGTTAGGCCCTTAAACTCGGTATTAAATATTACGAATAATAAGAGCGAGCTAGCTAGTATTAGCGGTACTAACCTAAAAGTATAGGGTATTACGAAAGCGAGAGACTACTACGCTAAAGGATATCTTAACTATACTATTAATATTAAATAAATTATAGTCTTCGGCGAAGGATTCGTAGTACCGTTAATATTTAGTACTAAAATTACGATAGAATTATTAAATCATAATATTATTATTAAGCTTAAGGTAATTAAACCCGTAAAGTTTATTATAAATAACCTGAAATTTACTAGTATAATCGCTAGGGCTATTATAGTAGAAAGTAGTAAATTAATTAAATTTATTTAAAATAATATATAGGTAGCCGGAGCTATAGGGTTTAAATTTATTTATAATTATTATCTAGACTTATAAAGTTATCTTTTTAATTTTAATCTTTACGTACGTTACCGGACTAACGGTACGATAAAGAATATTATAAATTATCTTATTATCGCTAAACTATTAGTATATAGCTTTAACTATATAATTAGGTTTACTAGCGTCTAGTTCTAAAGCCTTAATAAAAGGATCTTCGAGGTATTCCTATAGATCTATAGTATTAAAATTATTACGTATCTTTTACTTCTATCGGACGAAACCTTCTATAGAGTTAAGTTTTTCGACTTTATCGAATATTTAAATAATTTTTAGGTACTACGATATAGTGGCGGTATTCGAGGAGTTAGGCTAAATAACTTAGTATCGCTAGGTAATTTTAACGTTAACTCGTTTATAAAATAACTAGAGGTAGCTAATAAATTAAATTAATAGCGGTATTTATACACTTTATCGTCGTACCTTTTATCGTTATATATTTTTATATAAATCTTCTTAACCGTACGCTAGGTCCGTTAGAACGTACGGGTTAAAAGTTTTTAAAGAGTATATTAATATTTAGTTATAAAACGAGGTAGCTTAGGCCTAGACGGTAGTTATTTCTGTTTTAATAATCGTTACTATTATAAATATTCTAAACGACGAGGCTGGAAGCTTAGAGGATAGTATATTTAGAGTTTAACTCGCTATTACTCTATATAAAGAAATAAAAGTAAATAACTTTAATAACTATTTTAGTAGTAGGAGTTATAGTTATAGCTACGATTTATAATTATAGTTTATAATATTTTTCCCCCCGACTACGGAGTTATAAGTCTGTTCTTAACTATTAACACTATTAAGGCTTATTTTTTTAAGGCGGTGAGCGAGCTATAGCGGTAATTAATTACAATTATTCTAGGCTTTGAAAAGACCTTATAAACTTAAAGTTATAGTACGCTAGTAACGATTATAATAAGTTATATAAAGGTATTAATAATAATAAATAGTTATTATATATAGTTACCCCTAAGGTGTTTAGTAAGGTATATATAAAGTACGCTAATATTAACCGATTACGGCGATTAGTTACTCTTTAGTATAGTAATTAACTACTTTCTAGTAGCGCTTAGCTTATTAGCTATTTTCTAGCGGTGTATAAACTCTTTATAAACGATTTAATTACTCTTTAGTAACGATTCGCTAATTAATTATTTTCTAGCGGTGTATAAACTCTTTATAAATAATTTGGCTACTCTCTAGCGTATATTATATAGTACGATTAACTACTTTTTAGTAGAGGCGGGGCCGGCGGAACTATATTCTAGGTACTAAGCCCCTTATTTAAAAAAAATTTATAGGCGTAATCTGGTACGTCCTAAACATAGTTACGATAACGTAATAACGCCGTATTACTACCATTAATACTATAATGATATAGTGAGTACGTAGCGGATATATATATAGAGCCCGGGCTCATAACCTATTAAACTATAGTAGGTAGAAACACTTCTTAATTAATTATCTATAGAGGATAAGAGCGAATATACGTGTAAGACCTTAATACCAAGTATTACTAAATATCTACTTACTAAATAGTCCTGTACTCCTATATTCTAATATTAAATATAATAAAAACTTAAATAAATTATTTTCCTTATTATTAGACTTTATAAACGGAAGGTATAATTCCCTTTATATTTTATAAGAAAGTACTATATACTTTTATTAAAAAGTTTCTTTTAATTCCGATTTATTACCTAGGTTATTAAATTAATAATACGTAAATAAAAGAGGTTAGGGCGCTAGCCTAAAAACACTTTAATCGGCGAGAGAAGTAATTTAATAACGGGTCCATAAACGATAAAACAAATAATTATTTGAATAAATTTAAATTATAGACTACGCGGGAGGCCGGAGTTAATAAATAGGGGATAAAGCCTATTTACTATCCTACCTACTCGCTAGGTCTTGAAACCGTTTATAAACCGTTTTTAAACGGTTTCTTAACCGTTAATCGACGGTTTCTTAACTAGATAATTACTTATTATACGACGGTTCTAAGATTTATTAACGTCGATACTTCTTTTCTTAAACTTATTAACGGTTTAAGGTTTTAGTTATTAAACGGTTTAAAAATAATTTAATTCTCGTATATTAACGGTATATAGACGGTAATTAAGCGGTAGCGAAATATAAATAAAATTTTATAAAATAGTCTTTAAGTCCTTTAATACTAGGTCTATATAAAATTAACTTTATATATATACTTTTCGCGAAAAAGCACTTTTTAAGATCTTGGCGTTAATATTTAGCGTAATATAAATTAAGCGAGTTTTCAGCCCTATAAGGAACTTTAAAAAATTCAAAATTTTTATTAATAGGGTTATTATAAGTTTTTAAACGATTAATAAACCGTGACTAAACCGTAACTAAACCGTTAATAAACTGTTAAATAATAATATTCAACGTTAAGTAACTAGCTATTTTCTTCGAACGATAAAATAACCGTTCTCTAACTAGTACTAAAAAGATTAACGGTTTTAATATATCTTAAGCGGTATATTAGCCGTTTTGAACCTATGAATATATCGTTCAAAACTTAATACCGTTAAAATACCGTAAGAAAACTGAATTAATATAGTCGAATAACGAGGTAAAAACTTATTAGAAGGCCTATACTATAATTTATTATATATCTACGTAATATCGGTTAAATAGGTATTTATTAGAAACACTATATTATAAAGGAGAATTAATATAAATTCATTAATCGTAGTAAAAAGGGTATACTTGTCGGCTATAAGAGTAATTATTTCTACCGTATATTAATACCTACGGGTAAAGTACTTCGCTTCGCCTAGATATAATAGACTAAAGAACTTACTAGTAATAATAAATATACCGTAGATAAAATTATATTATTAGTTAATAAAATCTCGCTAATAATACCCCGTTAAGGGGGGTTTATTATAGTAAAATAAAAGAACTCTTTAAACCTATATAAGTAATGAATTAACTCGGAATCTAATATTAATAATTATAGCGCTCGCTATAGTAGGAGTATAGCTACCTAACCTAAATCAATTAACCATGTTATTTGATTTATATTACTATTATAGCGATTAATTAGGTATATAGTATTATTAAGATCTAGATTAAGATTACCCATATTAAATCTATAATTAATATAGTAGTTATAATAATTATATATAGATCTTAGCGAACCTAAATTGGAATCGATTTATATAAATATACTAAAAAATATAGAGTCCGAATCTAATATAAAACCGGCCTAATATTCTTCTAGCTCCGGCGCTAATACGCCTATAATACTAATAGCTCTAGATAAGTATTTAAAGTATTATAAACCTACCTTATCTTCTAACCTATTAGTTTTATTTATAAGGATCTTATCTACCGAGCCTTACGAGCCTAATATATATAAAGAAGTTATAACTAATACTCTTAATTAAATATACTAGTAACTCGGTATAAATACTCTTAATTAATTTACTTCTAGCGAATAGTACCTAGATACTATTAAATCTACACCGAAATTATAAAGTACTTTAGGGTAGATAGGTCTATAAACTTAAATATAAAACCACTAGCGGAGTTACTCGTTATAAGGCTCGTTAAGTAGTATATAGGGATAAATAATAATATAAAATCGACTCTAATAAGATGTTTACCCTAGTAGTTAAATTTATAAGTTATAAAGTACTATTCGCTATTATAGGTATTTACGACCTAGAGCTTAAATAAATAAACGTATAAACTACTTTCCTATACGGCCTAATTAATAATACAATCTATATCGAGTAGCCTACTAGTTTCGATAATAATTTAGGCTATATATACTTTCTAAAATATATTCTATATAGGTTTAAATAATCCCTTCGAGTATAATATACTACCTTTACGAATTTCCTAGCTAAGTTAGACTTGTTGAATATAGGATAGGTAGAAACACTTCTTGATTAATTATTTATAGAGGATAAGAGCGAACATACGTATAAGACTCTAATATTAAATATTACTAAGTATTTATTTACTAAGTAGTTATTAAGTAGTCCTATACTCCTATATTCTAATACTCCTACTCGAACGAAATCCTTTATTAAGAAGTCTCTAAATTAGCCCCGTATTCCCCCTATTTTAGGGTCGTTATAATGGGTTATAAAGACTAAAACTATAATTAATAGAGGTTAAGTTATAGGCCTAAGCTATAATTAGTAGAGGCTAAGTTATAGGGTTAAGTTATATTAGTAGGCGCTAAGTTATAAGGTTAAGTAACGTCGGTAGGGGCTAAGGGAGCAAAATTCCGTATTTTAATAATATATAGTATTTTAAATTTTTTATTTGATAGTTAACCTATATACGGTAAATCTGGGTAGTAACTAGGTCGGGATATTAATAAGCGATATAAATATTATAAGAAAATTATTAGAAACTGTCGTATATTATAGGGTTCTACGGGGGAGAGATTATTAAGGGTTTAAAAACTATTTAAAATATTAATAAAGACCGCGTTAAGTATTACGGGTATAATAATATATAATTATAATAAACATTTAAGGGATATTCTAGCGACGTATAAATTCATTAATAAAGATTATAAAAGCGCTAAATAAGAACGATAAATTAAGGGGCGATTTTATCGTCGCCGCGTATAACCTAAAAATACCTAGAGCGAGTTACGATATACCGTTATACGCACGGACGCGATTTAGTTAAAACTTAGAGAGTATATTTTATAAAAGCCTTAGATAAGACTTTAAAGATTTAACGGTAATTTATAGAGTAGTTATTAATTAGTATTGAATTATATATTAATTTTATACTTACTAGGAAGGCGCTAAATATATATTAAGATTTAAATACGACTCTTTAAATACGCCCGTAAAGCCGCGTTTTTAACGTATAAAGATTTAAAATATTTTTATAAAAGTATTAATAAATTATTATATAAATTATTAGAGGCCTAAAATAACCCGAAAGATATCGAATTTAATTTTGGGAAGTGCTTTAGAAAACCTATTAATAATTTAATTTATTATAAATATATAACGGAATTTAATTTCGCTTAATACGATCTTTTCGCGTTAGAAATAGTACTATAATTTAATATATTTAGTATAACCGTGATTTTAGGGGTTCTTAACTAGAGCTATAATACCCTAATTATTATAAAAAATAACTATAATAAACGCGAAGTATATAGGTATCGCTGAAAAGGCAATAAATATATATAGTATATTAGCGAGTAGTACTAGCGTATAGTCTTTAAATTTCCCCCTAGAATAGGGTATAGAGGTAATAAGTATTAATTATTTTAATAGCCTTTTAAGCTAAATAACTTCCTTAGTAACTTATATTTAATTAATATATTCGGCTTTATAAGATAATAGAGTAACGGTTAATTAACGTTTAAATTACTAGTTAATAATTATACTACCGAGATTAAACGTATAATTAGAGGTAGAGTATTATATATTATAGTTATTAGTTTAATTAGTATTAATATAGGCCTTCAATAGGGCGATTTAATCCTAGAATATAAACTTTAGGTATAGCGTATTATATAGATAACGGAATATATATTTAATTACGAACTAATAAGTCTTATCGAGATTAGAAATATAACGATTTACTATTAATACCGCGAAGGCGATATTAGAATAATTAAACTCGGTATACTTTTTATTCGGAGGTTATATAATAGCCTCTTATACGAGACGTTATCGAATACTTTTATTATATTAAATAATAATAAGTTTACTACTTTTCCCTTCTTATTTCTACCGTAGTTTTATATTATATATACTATATCTATAAAGGTCTCTAACGCGGTTTTTATTAAATACTTTCGTCTAACTTTGATTTATTACGGTAGTAGTAATTCATATTTTACCGTTATATCGTTTAGTCTTTTAGAGATAACTATTTTTATCGTTTTATTAAATATATCGAGGAGTACGATAAATTTATATAATTTTAATTTTAAGTAATCGTCTTTCTTTAATTTCTTGAGGATTATTATATTAGTTTTTCTAATATACCTTGGGTAGTACTCTTATTTAACATCGGTAAATCTCAAAAACTCCTACTAAAACCTGAGTTACCGCCCGCGCGGATAGGGCTAGTAACGTTTTATTAGTAACTTTTCTGAGTAAAGTTATTAATAGGACGCTATTAGTAGCCCTAATTTACGGATAAGACTACCAGCGTCCTATTAGTAAATTTAGTAAATTAGGGGTCCGGGTAGGTTACTTTTAATAAATTTAATAACTCCGGGTTAATTTTAGCCGGATTAGTAACTTTAGTAATATATATATACCGTTAATATATTAATAGTAGCTCAGCCCTATAATAAGGCTGAAAGTTCTATAATCGACGTTATTAACGGTAGCGACCCTTAGCGACGATTATTAACGCTAGCGACCTACCGGGCCCGGAATAATAAGTTTTAACGAAAATTCTCGCGGGGGCGTCACCTAGGTATATCCGGGGAGTATATATATATAAATACTATAATATATCGTATATTATGGCGTATACCTTAGCGTATACCTTACGTATACCTTAATATATACTATAATTACGTATACTATGGGGGGCTTTCGTCTAATGTTTTAAAAACTACTACGGGGGGTATATATCGTATATTATTTAAGATACCTTTACGTATATTATTCGTATATTATTCAATAGTATACGTAAGCTGCGTACGCTATTACGTATACTATAGGGTATACTATAGCCCATACTATAACCTATACTATAACGCATACTAATACGTATATAAATACGTATACTATAGGGTATATAATAGGCTTATTCGTCTAATATTTAAATTACTAACGATTTATCGAGTTACTGAACTTATTAATAGTAAATATTATTTATTAATAGGACCCTACCCGGACCCCTAACTTACTAATCCTACTAAACCTCGGGTCGGTATTTAATATGGAGTTTTAGTGTAAACCCGTAGATAGCTTTCTAATAGGGCTGATAGCGCTTAAAGTATACTAATATTTACTTTTAAGATTTACCGATGAAGGTAGACCTAGAATAAATAAATAATAATATTTATTACTTTTATCTTTATTATAACTTTTAGGAATTAGTTCGGGATTCTTATTATTCCTAGCGCTTTATCGGCGGCTAGGTATTATATTATTTTATATATTTCTATTCTAATTATTTCCTAGTTTAATTTAATTAGTTTTAGATAATTTATTTTATTAATATTATTTAGGTCCGTTATCGGTAAAGGGGGAAATAAAACTCTTTATAAAGTTTTTATTCTATTCTTAAAGTCTTTATATTATACTATATTAAGACTAGCTTTATAGTAGCTACTAAATATAGTATATAAATCCTATAAAGGGAGTATACGGCGTGGTTACACTATTTATATTATAGTATTATATTATAGTTTCCGGTACTCCGGAGTCTCTTTAGAAATAAGAGGCTCGGAGCCCTCGCTCTAACTCTTTAAAAATTAATTCTATTATCTAAATATAGAGATTATTCTTTTATTAAGATTTTATACTTATTTTTATATTATTATAAATACCTTAGGTATTATAATCTAATAATTTTAATCTCTTTTAATCTTCTTAAATAGTAATTTATTAAAAGTATAAAAAAACCTTTTTAAAAATAATTATCCCGAAGGCGAGATATACGGGATTAATATTTTAGATAAAAATATAAAATATTTATTAAAGAATATAAATTTAAAGGTAGACTAATAATTTACAAAATTAAAATATAAATAGAAAGCCCTCGAAAAAGAGGCCTTTATTATTATAATTTAAAAGAATATTAAAAACCTACGACGTATTATTATAGGTAAAGGAGATAAGGGAATCGAAAATAATCCTTAAAAATTAAATATAAAAGACGAAAACGGCCCGAGGGTAGGTTATAGTTAAATCGGTCTTAATATAAATTAAGATAATTTATAATTATCGAAACTATAGGATTTTTATATAAAGAATCCGTAAAATTATCGAGAATAAATTTATAATATAGAGACTACGTTCCGTTTAATACTTATAAACTTTCGAATAAACGAAAAAAAGATTTTATATATAATACTTTATTAAAAGGGGTAAATTAAGAAGTTATAAATTAAATATAAAGAATTTTATCTAATAGATATATTAATATAAAAATTCTTTTCGGATTATTTATTTAACGTAATCGAGGACTCTTTAAACCGAGTTATAAATATAAATATAAATATTAATATACTCGCTAAAGGAATAATTAATTAATATAAAATTTCGATATTTATTTTAATACCCTAAAAACCGAATTACCTTTTTATAATAAAAAGTAATAAATAATTTATTTAATAACCTATTTAAGATTTAATATTCTAAAAGAAGTTAACCGAGCCTAAAATATTCCTATTAAACGAACCGAATTTATATTATTTATAATATATTATAAACGTAATCTTAATCGAGACTTTAAGATATAAAATAATAATTAAAATAATTAATTAAAACCTCGGAAGAGGTATAAAAAGGGGTTAAAGAGCGGAGATAATAAAAATAAATTTAATATAAAAAGATAAGATTCTAATAGTAGTAATTATAAAAATATAAATAAAATATATATAACTCGCGCGAGCGATAAAAATCTTAAGAATATTAAATATTTTAATTATTATAAATTCGGTTATTATTTTAATAAATATCTAGAGAAGAGAAGAAAGATTATTAATTATATCGGCGATTATACCGTTAAATTAAAAAATAATAAACCCTTAAGGAAATCTTTATCCCGAGGGAATAAAAAGAAATAAAAACCCGACCGAGTCTTAATATTAATAACGAAGTTATTATAAAGCTAATTAATATCGATATAAAAATTATTCGTATTAAAATAGATAAAGATTTAAGAGCGGAGATAAATATTATTAATAAAATATTTATATAATAGTATAACCTAAACTATTTTAAAAGCGAGTCGTTACCGATTTTTATATAAATAAACGGGTAATCTATTTATTATTATAATATTTATAATATCGTCTACCGGCTAACCGATTTATAGAGATAAATTAAAGAGTATAATAATACCTTTTATTTTATTAATAAAAAAGGCTCGCCTATTATTATAAATATACTAGTTATAGAAAAAGAAAAGATTTAAACCGACTATAATATATATATTTAATAGTTCGGTATCGCGCTAAATATATATATATTAAAATTATTTAAAGATTTTATAAAATTATTAAAAACGTAGTTAATTATTTATATATTAATTTATATTAAAGCTAGTCCCTTTAATTAAGATCCTATTAATAAAAATAAGGTTAAAAAAGGCGATACTACTATGAATATAATATCTTTTAATAATTTTATTATCGTACCGCCTATATTTCCTAACGAATTTATAGATTTTAACGATATCTTTTTAAATAAAGAAATAGGTCGATTAACGTTATATAAAAGCGGCGATTATATAATTAATATAAAGTATAACCCGTTATACGGGCCTCTCTATAATTTATCGAATTTAAAATTAATAAAGTTAAGGAGATACCTAGACAATATTTTAATAAAGAGTTAAATTAAATATTTTATAAACCCCGCCGGGGCTCCTATCCTTTTTATTCTAAAAAAGAATAATAAATTATAATTATATATCGATTACCGGGGTCTTAATAAAATTATTATTAAGAATCGCTACCCGTTTTTTTTAATTAATAAAACGCTGGACCGTTTAAATAATATTATATAATTCACGAAGTTTAATTTAAAAGATATTTATTATTAAATAAAAATTAAGGAAGGCGATAAATAAAAGATAATATTTCTTATATAATATAATCTTTTCGAATTTATAATAATATTATTTAATTTAACGAATATACCTATTATTTTTTAAACCTATATTAATAAATCGTTAGCGGGTTTAATAAATATATTTTATATTATTTATCTAAATAATATCCTAATTTATTTAAATTTAAAAGAGGAGTATATTAATTATATATAATAAATACTCGAATACCTATAAAAATATTCCTTATTTATAAATCTTAAGAAATACGAGTTTTTTACTCGGTTAATTAAGTTTCTAAAGTTTATTATAAATACCGAAGGTATATTAATAAATAAATATAGAATTAATATAATTGAGTCTTAATCAAAACCAAAATCCTTTTATAATATATAAGTATTTTTAGGCTTCGTTAATTTTTATTATTAATTAATTTATTATTATTCGTAGATAATAGGCCTATTAACGAGTCTATTAAAAAATAGTTAAAATAATAAAAAATTTAGTTTATTTAAATAACCTAAAGAGGCGGAGTAAATATTTTATCTACTTCGCGATTTATTCTTATATATATTTATTCTAGTATACTTTAATCTAGAATTAAAAATTCGGATTAAGATAAATACTTCTAATTTTATTATAACTACGATTTTAACGTAGTTATAAAATAATAATAAATAATATCCCGTCGTTTTCTAGTCCCGTAAAATATAAGGTTTAGAAATTCGATATAAAACTTATAATAAAGAGCTTCTTATAATTATTATAATATTTAAATAATAATAATACTACTTTAAAGGTAATTTATATAAAGTAAAAATATTAATCGATTATAATAACCTAAAGGATTTTATAAATATTAAATAATTAAATAATCGCTAAGCGTATTAGATAATAAGACTTTTATCTTTTAATTTCTTAATTTTATATTATTTTAGGAAGAGTAATTTAATTAATAATTTTTTATATCGTTTTAATTATAAAGATTAAGATAGTTTTTTGAATAATATATTATTTATATTATAATAAAAGTTATTAAATTTAGAAAGTATTAATTAAGGCCTTATTTTCATTATAATATAAAATATATTCGTAGATATAGAAGATCTAGATATAGATAATATTTCGCCGGCGTTAAATAATATATCCGTAGACATTATATAAAACCTAATATATATAAAATTTATATTATTAGGGTCTTTAAGGCTTATTATAAAAAAGGTATATTTTTCGATAGTATATTTATCTAGGCCTAAAGAGTTAATACTTAAATAAAAAATTCTAAATAGTTTAAATAAAACGCTTATTTAAATCGATTATAATATAATAAAGGAATTATTTAATCTTATCGCTAGAACTATAAGTTATAAACTACTCGTTCTATATATTATTATTAAATTAATAATATTCTACGAAACGATTTATAACGCGAAAAGTTTATTAATAATCGAGATAATTCGCGTTTTATAAAATAATGATTCTTATTTATAAATAAAAATCGTTAAGATTATATAAACGGATTACTAGCGTTCCGTTAAAGTATAAATTTTATATTTTATATTAATTTTTAAATATAATAATAAGATTTATATATCTAAAAAAGGATTAGTCCGCGAAGAGTTATTAAAACGATATTATAATAATATATTAACGGGGTACTTTAGTATTAAAAAGATAACGAAGTTATTTATTAAAAAATATTTCTAGAGTACTCTTAAGACCGATATATAAAAATATCTTAATATATACGATATGTACTAGCGGGTTAAAGTATATCTATATTATTTTTATAATAAGATTAATTCTTTATTATATCCTATAGGGCCGTAGAAGGAAATTATAATAAATTTTATTATTAACTTACCTTTAAATAAACGATATAAATACGTTTATAATACGGTTCTTATAGTTATAGATAAATATATAAAGATATTATAATATATCTTAATTATTAAAACGATCGACTCTACGGGGTTAATAGAGTTAATATTCGAAAAAATTATCCTAAAGTTTAGAATTCTTAATAGGATTATTTCTAATAGAGGTTCTATCTTTATAAATATATTTTAGTTAAAGGTATATTATTTAATAAAAATTAAAAAACGCCTAAATACCGTATTTTATTTATAGACGGATAATTAAATAAAACGTTAGAATTAAACCCTAGAATATTATTTAAAAACCTTTTATTTAAGCGAGTAAAATAACTAGGTAATACTTTTACCTATAATAAAATAAATATATTATAGTATATAATATATAATAATAAAATAGATATAATTTATAATTATATATAATTATAATTTATCTTTTAAACCGCGTCTCGAGGGCGAGATATATAAGGGAGAAATATTATCGGTATAACATCTATAAAAGTACAAGCGACTCTGAGAATCCTGATTTGCTCGGAGCGCTCAGGCCCGCTCGCGAGCGCTCGGAGCGCTTAGGGTTATTTAGGATTCTTAGTACCGGCTTAACATTCTTAATACCGGCTTAATATTCTCAGGGCCGCTTAGGGCCGCTCAGGGCCGCTCAGGGCCGCTCAAGGCCGCTCAGGGCTGCTTAGGATTATTTGTTTACATGGCCATTACTGCTGCCCCCATAGATGCGCGCATACATGGCCCATAGATACGCGCATACATGGCCATTACTGCTGCCATAGATATGCGCATACATGGCCCATAGATACGCGCATTCATGGCCATTACTGCTGCCATAGATATGCGCAT
>JAABUS010003042.1_pt1 | contig 28825 bp, 29 predicted proteins | sample 5560161 | NCBI WGS metagenome assembly JAABUS01 (sample SAMN10711885, study PRJNA513376) | rock metagenome | isolation source: Antarctica rocks | place: Antarctica: Victoria Land, Trio Nunatak nord | collected 2016-01-04
GGCCCGGTCCGGCGGCACCCGGCTGCTGCACCTGCACACCAACACGCCGGGGGTGCTCGCGACCGTCACCGGCCTGCTGGCCGAGCACGGTCTCAACATCGAGGCCCAGCTGCTGGCCACCCGCGGCTCGCTCGGCTATGCCGTCACCGACGTCGCCGGGCCCGGGGTGGACGAGCTGGCCGGCGCCCTGCGGGCCCTGCCCGAGACGGTGCGGCTCCGGGTCCGTCCGTGAGCCTGCCGCTCGACGCGCTTCGGGCGGCCGTCGGCGAGGAGCACGTGCTGCTCGACCCCGAGCTCACCCGCTCCTACGAGCACGACTGGACCGGACGGTTCTCCGGCCGGGCCGGCTGCGTCGTACGCCCCGCCGACACCGCGCAGGTCGTCGCGGTGCTGTCCGCGTGCTCGCGGATCGGCGCCCCGGTCGTCGTGCAGGGCGGCGGCACCGGTCTGGTCGGCGGCGCCGTGCCGGCCGGCGGCGAGGTTCTGCTCAGCCTGACCCGGCTCCGCGACGTCGGTCCGGTCGACGTCGCCGCCGGGCAGGTGACCGTCGGCGCCGGCACCACCCTGGCCACCCTGCAGCAGCACGCCCGCGCGAGCGGGCTGGACTTCGGCGTCGACCTGGCCGCGCGCGACTCGGCCACCATCGGTGGGCTCGTCGCGACCAACGCCGGTGGGATCCGGGTGCTGCGCTACGGCAGCATGCGAGCCCAGGTCGCTGGCGCCGAGGCCGTGCTGGCGGACGGCGCGGTGGTCAGCCGGCTGTCCGGGCTGGCCAAGGACGGCACCGGCTACGACCTGGTCTCCCTGCTGGCCGGCAGCGAGGGCACCCTCGCCGTCGTCACCGCGGTGCGCGTGCGCCTGGTCCCGCTGCTCCCGGCCCGCTGCGTTGCCCTGCTGGCGATGGCCGACGTACGGGCCGCCGTCGCCCTGCTGCCCGGGCTGCGCGAGCGGCTGCCGAGCCTGAGCGCGGCCGAGCTCCTGTTCGCCGACGGGATGGAGCTGGTACGACGGCACGGCGCGCTCCCACCGCCCTTCCCCGCAGCGCACCCCGTCTACCTGCTGCTGGAGTGCGCCGACCGGACCGACCCGACCGACGCGCTGGTGGAGGCGGTCGCGACCGCGGACGGGCTGCTGGACGCGGTGGTGGCCGCCGACAGCGCCGGGCAGCGGGCCCTGTGGGCCTACCGCGAGCAGCAGACCGAGGCGATCAACGCCGAGGGCGTGCCGGTCAAGCTCGACGTGTCCGTCCCGACCGCCGCGCTGCCCGAGCTGGTGGACCGACTGGTCCCGACCGTCGCCGCGGTCGCCCCGGGCGCCCGGACCGTGCTGTTCGGCCACGTCAACGAGGGCAACCTGCACGTCAACGTCCTCGGCACCGGCGAGCTCGCCGAGCAGGTCACCGACGCGGTGCTGCACCTGGTGGCCGAGCTGCACGGCAGTATCAGCTCCGAGCACGGCGTGGGACGGGCGAAGGTCGCGTGGCTGCCGCTGTCCCGGTCGGCGACGGAGATCGCGGCGATGCGGGCGATCAAGCGGGCGCTGGACCCGCAGGGCCTGCTCAACCCGGGCGTCCTGCTCCCTGAGCCGGCCGGCTGAGGCGCGTTGACAGGCCGGAAACCGTGGACTTATGGTCCTACCAATCCGCCCCGCCGTTCAGCGCCGTCCGGCCCGCCGGCCGTCCCGACGTACGCCCGACCAGGAAGGCCGCCGATGGCCAAGGACGCGCTCGTCAACGACGCTCTCGCGGCGAAATTCGCGACCGAGAAGGACTCGCCCTACACGCGCTGGGTCGCTGTCGAGGGGCTGGACATCATCGCCGCCCACTACGTGCCCGACCTGCGCACCGTCGAGCTCAGGCCGTGGGAGCGCCGCGGCGGCCGGGGTGTGTTCATCAACCACGAGGCGACGCGCACGTCCAACGACTGCTACGTCTGCGAGATCCCGGCCGGCGGCAAGCTCGCGCCGCAGCGGCAGCTGTTCGAGGAGATGGTCCTCGTGCTCGACGGCCAGGGGTCGACGAGGGTCTGGAACGACGCCGGCGCCGAGGTCAGCTTCGAGTGGCAGGCCGGCTCGCTGTTCGCGATCCCCCTCAACGCACACCACCAGCACTTCAACGGCTCGGGGCAGCGGGCCGCGCGCTTCGTCGCGTCGACGAACATGCCGCCCATCATCAACCTGTACGACGACGTCGACTTCGTGTTCGACACCGCGAAGGACTTCCCGAACCGCTTCAACGGCGAGCCGGACTACTTCTCCCCCAAAGGCGAGCAGAAGGGCCTGCTGCTCGACACCAACTTCGTCGCCGACGCGGTCAACCTGACCCTCGTCGAGGCCAAGGAGCGCGGTGCCGGCGGCGGCCACATCCGCTTCAACATGGCCAAGGGCTCGATGAACAGCCACATCTCGCAGTTCCCGACGGCGACGTACAAGAAGGGGCATCGGCACGGCCCGGGTGCCCACGTCATCATCCTGTCCGGCGAGGGCTACAGCCTGATGTGGCCCGAGGGCGAGCAGCCGCGGCGCTACGAGTGGGGCCCCGGCAGCCTGATCGTGCCGCCGAACATGTGGTTCCACCAGCACTTCAACACCGGCGCCGAACCGGGTCGCTACCTCGCGTTCAAGCACGAGGTCGTCTCCGTGCGCAACGCGCAGGGCGTCCCGAAGGCCTGGATCAGCCAGCGCGTCGGCGGCGACCAGATCGACTACGCCGACGAGTCGTCCTACGTCCGTGACACCTTCCGCGACGCGCTCGCCCGGCACGGCATGGAGCCGAGCATGGACGAGGTGTACGAGTCGGAGCTCGCGACGCTCCCGCCGAAGGCGCAGGAGCCCGTCTCCGTCTGATGCCCGCCGACGAGGCACTGAGCCCGCTCGAGGACAACCCGATCTGGCAGCAGGACAACGTCACGCTGCACAGCGTCGGGATGGACATCGGCTCCTCCGGCACGCAGGTCGTCTTCTCCCGCCTGCACCTGCGGCGGATCGGCGAGGAGCTCACCAGCCGCTACCTCGTCGTCCGGCGCGAGACCGTCTACCGCTCGCCCGTCGCGCTGACGCCGTACACGAGCGCCGAGCAGATCGACGCGGTGGCGCTGGGCTCCGTCATCGACCGGGCGTACGGCGACGCCCACGTCGACCCCGCCGACGTCGACACCGGCGTCGTGATCCTGACGGGCGAGGCGCTGCGCCGGCGCAACGCAAAGGCGATCGCCGGCGTCCTGGCCGAGCGCGGGGGGGAGCTGGGCACGGCGACAGCCGGGCACAACATGGAGGCGATGCTCGCGGCGTACGGCTCCGGTGCCGCCAAGACCTCCTACGACCTGGGCCTGCGCATCCTCAACGTCGACATCGGCGGCGGTACGACGAAGCTCGCGGTGCTGGACCACGGGAGGGTCACGGCGACCGCGGCCCTGCACATCGGCGGTCGCCTGCAGGTCGTCGACAGTGCCGGCCAAATCGTCCGCCTCGACCCGGCCGGCAGGGAGCACGCCGCCCGGGCCGGCTACAGCTGGGTGCTCGGTGGCACCGCCGACGACAGCGCGCTCGAGCGTGTGGCGGAGACGATGGCCGACGCGCTCGTCGCCGCCGTCACGGCCGATCCCCCGCCGGACGACATGGCCCGGCTGTGGCTGACCGATCCCCTGCCGGACCTCGGCCGGATCGACGGGGTCATGTTCTCCGGCGGCGTCGCGGAGTACGTCTACGACCGGGAGAGCGAGCAGTTCGGTGACCTGGGTAGGCCGCTCGGCAGGGCGGTCCGGCGACGGGTGGACTCGGGCGCGCTCCCGTTCCCGCTCCTGCCGGCCGGCGAGTGCATCCGGGCCACGGCCCTCGGCGCATCGGAGTACAGCGTCCAGCTCAGCGGCAACACCGGGTGCATCTCCGACCCGGAGGCGCTGCTCCCCCGCCGCAACCTGCAGGTCCTGCGGCCGGCGTACGACCTCGGCGACGAGGTGGACGGGGCGGGCATCGCGGCGGCTATCCGCCGCCACCTGGTCGCTCTGGACGTCACGGCCGACACCGACATCGCGCTGTCGATGTCGTGGAGCGGGCCGCCGAGCTACGAGCGCCTGCTGCCGTTCGCGCACGGCATCCGGGACGGCCTCGCCGAACGGCTGGCGCTCGGGAAGGCGGTCTACGTGCTGCTGGACGGGGACGTCGCCATGACGCTGGGCCGGCTGCTGCGGACCGAGCTCGGGGTCGCGAACGACCTGCTTGTCGTCGACGGGCTCAGCCTGCGCGACTTCGACTACATCGACATCGGCCGGGTGCGGCTCCCGTCGGGCACCGTGCCGGTGACCATCAAGTCGCTCGTGTTCACCGACGAGATGGGCGCGACCGGTTAGCTCGCCGGAGCCAGCCGGGACGCAGCCCGGCGGGCGGTCAAGTACAGGGCGGCCAGCGATGCCGGCAGGTCGCGCGGGTCGTCGATGACGTGGTACTCGTGCGGCTCGCAGATCCGGCCGAGGTAGCCGGCGCCGGCCCCGTCGACTGTGACGAGGTACGGGCGGACGCCCTTCTCCCGCGCCTCGGCCAGGGCGCGTCCGGTGTCCGACACGGCGTAGTCGAGGACGGCGTCCTCGCCGTACTGCTGGCCGTAGTCCAGGTCGAACGGCCGGCCGTCGGAGACGAGCAGCAGCAGCTTGGTCGGTGCGTCCGAGGCGGTGAGCACGCGGGTGAGGTGCCGCACCGCAGGTCCCATGCGGGTCGTGTGGTCCGGGCGCAAGCCGTCGAGCCGGCGCAGCACGGCCGGCGTGCGCCGTTCCTCGAGGGACTTCACCGTGCTGACCCGCACGTCCTTGCGGCCGGTGCCCGAGAACCCGTACACGCCGTACGCGTCACCGACCCGCTCCAGCGCCTCCATGAGCAGGACCACGGCCTCCCGCTCGACGTCGAGCACGCGGCGGACCTCACCAGGGCGGCGCGGGTCGGGTGGCAGCCGCTCGGCCGTCGACGAGCTGAGGTCGAGCGCGAACGCCACGGCGACGTCGCGCCGGTCGTGGGCGACCTGGGCGAACACTCGCTCGGTCGGCAGGACCCGTCGCCGCAGGTCGGTCATGGCGTCGATGCAGGCGTCGAGGTCACGGTCGTCCCCGTCGGGCATCCGCAGCACCCGGCGACGGCCGGCCGGGCCGAGCCGCTCCAGCGCGGCCGTCAGCTGCGGGAGCAGGTGGCGGTGCCGGCGCAGTGCCTCGCGGTACGCCCGGTCGCTCGTGCCGGCCCGGGCCCGCGACTCCCGGACGAGGCACCAGTCCGGCACGTAGCCGCCCGCGACGGCGTCCCACTCCGGGTACGCGTGCTGCCCCGGCGCAGCAGCCGACACGGCGCCCTCGGCTGCGGAGTGGTGCCCGTCGAGGTCGGGCCCGTGGTCGTGCGGGAGCGGCTCGGGCGGCGGGGCCGGGCGCGACGCGTCGCTCACGTCGACCTGTCCCGCCTCGGCGTCCTGCGCCCGCTGCGAGTGCTCCTCGGCGTCGCTGCGCGGGGCCAGGTCCTGCTCGGTCATCCGCAGCACCGCCTCGCGCATCGGCATGCCGGACGCCTGCTGCCCGAGGTACCGGGGCCCGGGCACGTCGCGGTAGCGCACGGGTGCGAACCGCAGGTCGAACACCTCGTCGCCCTCGAGCCGCAGCTCCTCGCCCCGCAGCGTGTCGCCATCGCCCTCCCGCAGCAGGCCCAGGTCGTCCCAGGGGACGGGGACGGCCGGACCGGCCGCGGCGCCGAGGTTGGGCAGGGCCGCCAGCACCCCGTACACGCGGACCGCCGCCTCTGCGGTGCTCTCGACGGTCGCGTCGGCGCGTCGCACGACCGCTGCCAGCGCGGCGAGCCGGCGCACCGGCGCGTGCAGGGACGCCGGCAGCTCCAGGGCGCTGTCGCCCAGGCTCAGCCGCACCAGGGCCTCTGCGGCGGCGGCGCGGGGCGGCAGGCCGGTCAGCTCCGGCCGCTGCGCCAGTGCCTCGTCCCGAGCCCAGCGGTAGCCCGCGCGCAGCCCGGCCAGGGTGCGTTCCGCCGCGGCGTCGACCCGTACGTCCTCCAGAACGGTGAAGACCTCCACGGCGAGCGCCGGCCGGGCGAACGCGAGGAACAGCACCTCCAGGTCGGTCCGGCCGTCCTGCGGGGACGGCGGCCGGAGCCGCCGGAAGTGCGGCTCCGGCTCGTCGAGCCGAAGCCGGAACGTCCCCAGCTCGTGGTGCATCGCCCGGTGCGTCACCGCCACGCGGTACCAGGCGTCCGCCGGCAGCGAGAGAGGTGGGACCGGCGCGAACGAGGGGAGCCGCAGGCTCGTCGCGGTGTCCGGGTGCTGCCGCAGCTGCTCGTCGTCGTCGTACGGCACGAGCACGCAGCTGCAGCCGCACAGGGCCCGGTAGTACAGCGACAGGCCGGGCTCCCGGCCGGCGAGCGGCGTGCCGACCGGGTGCGCCTGCCCGGCGCCGGTCATGCCGCGAAGACCGCCTCGGCGACCGTCCGCACCGCGGCCTGCACGTCACGGTCGTCGCTCGTCGCCTGCACCACCGCCACGTCGCAGGCCCGCAGCGGCGCGACCCCGCGGGTGACCAGGGACGCGGCGTAGACGAGCAGCCGGGTGCTGGGACCGTCGAGCACGTCGGCCTCGTCGAGCCGGCGCAGCCGGCTGCCGAGGTGAGCGAAGGCGGCTGCCGTCGGGCCGTCCGCGCCGGCCTCGTGGGCGATGACCTCGGCCTCGAGCTCCTCGGCCGGGTAGTCGAACTCGATGGCCAGGAAGCGCTGCCGGGTGCTCGGCTTGAGGTCCTTGCTGCTCGCCTGATAACCGGGGTTGTACGACACGACGAGCAGGAAGTCCGGGTGCGCCTGGATGGTCTCACCCAGTCGCTCGACGGGCAGCATCCGCCGGTGGTCGGTCAGCGAGTGCAGCACCACGGTCGTGTCCTTGCGCGCCTCGACCACCTCGTCGAGGTAGCACAGGTTGCCGCCTCGCACGGCGCGGGTGAGCGGACCGTCCTGCCACGTGGTGCCGTCCGGCGACAGCAGGTGCCGCCCGACGAGGTCGGCCGTCGTGAGGTCGTCGTGGCAGGTGATGGTCACCAGCTCGGCGCTCGCGGGGTCGGTGCGCTGGTTGCGCGTCTCCCAGGCCATGTACTCCACGAAGCGGGTCTTGCCGCAGCCGGTCGGACCCTTCAGCAGCACGGGGATCCGCTGCTCGAAGGCCGTGCGGAACAGCTCCACCTCGTCACCGGAGGGCAGGTAGAACGGCGCGGCGACGGAGGTGTCAAGCAAGGTCGAACTCCCCGGTCTGCTCCCGGCGGATCCACGACACCGGGTCGGCGGCGTAGTCCTTCCAGTAGTCGCCGGAGTAGTTGATGCCTGGCAGCGCAGGGATCCAGTCGTACTCGAGGTGCGTCGTGCCGCCGAGGCTGCTGGCGAGCCGCACCACCCGGTCGGAGTCGAGCGCCGTGATGCGCCCCTTGTCGATGAGCTTGACCCACTCGCCGGTGTCGCGCTGCTGGATCTCGTACGTCGCGAAAAGGTTGTGCACGTGGGGGAAGTGCATCGTCGGGAGCTTGTTCTGCTTGGCGTACGACAGGAACGTCTCGTCCCAGTGCTCGGCGCCGAAGCCGAAGTGGATGACCCCGGCCTGCGCCCGCTCGGGCAGGTTTGTCCAGGAGTCGTTGTACTTCCAGAGCGTCTCGATCTGCCGGTAGCTCTTGGGGTTGGTGCCGATCGAGGCGTCGTTGAAGTAGGCCCATCCGCGGTAGGGGAACCCGGGGTACTGGACGTCGCGGTAGCGGTCGACGACCTCGCGCCACAGTTCGCCGTAGCGGCCGCCGCCCTCGATGTTCGTGATCATCCCGCTCTCGACGGTCACCGAGATGTGCGGGTAGTAGCCGGTGTGGTTGCTCGTGCCGCCGATGACGCCGTTGAGCGTCGGCATCAGCGTCTTCGCCTCACGCAGGAAGGTCTCGGCCGGGTGCCCGAACCGGATGCCCTGGATGGTGGACCCCAGGATGTGGCCGGAGATGTAGGCGCCCTTGGGCCACAGCGCCGCCTGCTCGGGCGTGACCTGCCAGCTGATGTCCGTGCCCTCGGGGCTGGTGATGCGCACGGCCGACGCGTTGCCGAAGGCCTCGACGACCATCAGGTCGACGGTGCGCCAGATCTCGTCGGGCACGCCGTTGGCGCGGGAGATGAAGTCCTCGTAGGTCGAGTAGACCCAGTTGTTGCGGATCCGCTTGCCCGCCGCCCGCTTCCAGTGCGACCGGCCCGCCTCGCCGGCGTAGACGCCGGTGTAGCCGGGACGGTCGTCGAGGTAGCGCTTGAGCGCCGCGGCGGCCACGTTGAACTCGACGCCCTCCTCGATCATCGGTGGCAGGCGGTCGGTGATCTCGCGCCAGCCGTCCGCGGCGCTGTAGGTTCTGACCTCCATGCCGAGGTCGGTGACGTCGATGCGGTCGACCTTCTCGACGCCGGACTCGAGCAGTGCCCGTCGCAGCGCCTCGAAGACGAGGTCGTTCTGGTGGGGGAACGTGACGATGAGCAGCTGGTCCCCGGGGCGCACGTCACCCAGCGCCGACCGGCCGTAGCGCCGCTTGACGTGGGCGCGCGCGAGCGGCATCAGCTCCTCGAGATCGTCCGTGCGCTCCTGCAGCAGGTAGCGGGGGAACCGCGGCGCCGGGTAGTCGAACCCGGGCAGCGGCGCGGGGACTCCGGGGGCGGCAAGCGGGGTGGCTTCGGGCATGCGCTGCGCTCCAGGTGATCGTCAGGCGAAGGAGGGGGCGGGCGCCCCGCCGAGCATCTGCTCGACCTGCGCGACCGTGCGCACGCGGCACATCCGGGGGAACACCCGGTCGAGGAAGAGCTCGCGCTGCTCGACCAGGCCGGTGCAGCCGTCGCGGACGACGACGACCTGGTAGTCCATGTCGCGTGCGGCGTAGACGGTGCTCGCGATGCCGACGTGGGTGGAGCCGCCGACCAGCAGGACGTTGCGCCGGTCCTGCGCGCGCAGCACGGTGTCCAGACAGGTGCCGGCGAAGGCGCTCCAGCGGTGTTTGGGCACGTCGATGTCGGCCGGCTGCGGCGCGAGCTCGGCCAGCACCTGCAGCTCCCGCGACCCGCTCCCGAACCGCGGGCGGTCCGGCGGCCGGTGCTCGGCCGTCCACGGCCGGTGCTGGGGGTCGGTGTCGCTCAGCGTGCGGGCGAAGTCGGCGCCGTCGGCCCGGTGGTCGGCCCGGGCGAAGCAGACCAGCACCCCACGGCTGCGGCAGACCTCGAGAAGCCGGCGGACCGGCTCGAGCGCCCCGGCGGCGAGGACGGCGTCGCGGTAGCACTCGAGCATGTCGAACACGACGAGCGCGGTGCGGTCCGGGTCGAGCGCGTCGCAAAGGGCGGGCACGGCGGGTCAGCCCGTCGGCAGAGCGGAGCGGTCAGCGCTCTCGGTCGCGGCCAGCTCGATCGGTACGGACCCCGCTCCGACCGGCATGACGATGACCGACTCCTCGTCCGGCTCGAGGAAGACCGGGTCGCCGTGGGCGATGCCCAGCTTCTCCTGATAGACGCGGACCTTGAGCATCTGCTCGCCCAGGCGCACGTGGTAGTCCCAGCAGTCACCGTGGTAGATGCTGAACTCGACGTGTCCCTCCCACGCCCCGTCGCTCTTGCGCTTGCGGGACAGCCGGAAGCTCTCCGGACGCATGAAGACGCTGACCTGGTCGCCGCGAGCGACGCCGGTGCAGCTGCGGCAGGTGAGAGTGCTGCCCTCGACCTCGACCTCCATAGTGCCGGCCCGAAGGTCGCGCACGTGGCCGAGCAGCGAGTTGGACACACCGAGGAAGCGCGCCGTGAACTCGGATTGCGGCCAGGCGTAGATCTCCTGCGGCAGGCCGCGCTCCACGATCTTCCCCTGGTTCATCACCACGACGTCGTCGGAGACGGCGAGCGCCTCGTCCTGGTCGTGCGTCACGAAGACCGTGGTGATGCCCAGCCGCTGCTGCACCGCGCGGATCTCGTCCCGCATGCGATCGCGCAGCCCGGCGTCGAGATTGCTCAGTGGCTCGTCGAGCAGCAGCACCTTGGGCTCGCGGACCAGTGCCCGGGCCAACGCCACCCGCTGCTGCTGGCCGCCGGACAGGGCAGGGGCCGGTCGCTCGGCCAGGTCAGCGAGCCCGACGAGGTCGAGCGCGGCAAGCGCCTGCGCCCGGGCGTCACTGCGCTTGACCCGCGGCTTGTTTACCCGCAGCGGGAACATGACGTTCTCCAAGACCGTCATGTGCGGCCAGATCGCGTACGACTGGAAGACGATGCCGATGGGACGGCGGTGCGCGCCCAGGAAGACGCCCTTCGCCGGGTCGGACACCACCTGCCCGTCGATGGTGATCGTGCCGGCGTTCGCGCGTTCCAAGCCGGCGATCAGGCGCAGCGTGGTGGTCTTCCCGCAGCCGCTCGGCCCGAGCAGCGTGACGAGCTTGCCCTCAGGGATTTCCATGTCGATCCCGTCGACGGCGTTGGCCGTCACGGTCCGCCCCGGGAACCGTTTGGTCAGCCCAGTCAGTGTGATCATGTAGTCCGCTCACTTCTTCCGGAGAGCATCAGCGCTTGATACCGAACTTCCTGGTGACCAGCCGCACCGCGATGACCGCGACGCCGAGAAAAGCCACCATCATGATTCCCAGGGCAGCGACCAACGGATAGCTGCCGTTCGACCAGAGGTCGTAGATGCTCACCGACACGACCTCGGTTCCCGACGTGTACAGGAAGATCGCCGCGGAGATCTCACGGAAGGAGACGATCATCGTGTAGAGGAAGGCCGCGAGGATGGAGGGCATGAGAAGCGGGATGAACACCCGCCGGAAGGTCTGCAGCCAGCTGGCGCCGCTGGCCGTCGCGGCCTCCTCCAGCTCGTCGTGGATCTGCGCCATGCCTGGCACCATGTAGCGCAGGCCATAGGGCAAGGTGATCGTCACGAAGGCGACGACGAGGATCGTCAACGTCCCGTACAGGTGCGTGGGCAGCGGTGCGACGAGGTACCAGTACAAGATCCCGACGCCCATGATGATGCTGGGCACCGCGATCGGCACCGTCGACAACCCGTCGAGGAAACCGCGGCCAACGATCTTCGTCTTGATGGTGATGTAGGCGACGAGGGCGCTCAGTGCGGTGACGATCAGTCCGGCGCTCACCGCTGTGACGACGCTGTTCCTGACGGAGCCGTCTCGCAGATGGCCACCCGCCTGGCGCTCGGCGCGGTGATGCGCCGCTGGCCGGACTGGACCCTCGTGGCCGGAGCCGGGTTGCTGCTCGCTGTCGGCAACGGCATCGTCGCGCTGTCCGCCGCTCTCGCGCCTTTCGTGGTGGCGCAGCTGCTGCAGGGTGCCTCCAGGGCCTGCTTCTGGACCGGCACCCAGACCCACGTCGTGCGCGGCCCGGGCCGGGCCGCCGGCACCCTTGCCACCGTCAACCTCATCTCGTCGGTCGGCCTGCTCGCCGGGCCGGTCCTCGCAGGGCTGCTGTCCGAGCGCACTCCGGTCCTCGCGCTGGTCGTGGCGGCGGGGATCGCGGCCGTGGGCACGGCGCCCACGTTCCTGCTCGACCGGCTGCCGCCGTTCGTCCCACCCGAGGACCCGCCCCCCGGACGGTTGTGGCGCCGGCCGGGTGTCGACGTCGGCTGCTGGGCCGGGGTGACGGCGGGTGCCTGGCGTGGGCTGCTCGGGTCGTACGTGCCGGTGGCGCTGGCCGCCGCCCGCCAGTCCTCCTCCACCATCGGGGCCCTGGTGTCGGTCGCGAACGGCGCGGCGCTCGTCGGGTCGGCCGTCGCCGCCCGCGTCCGGCAAGGGTCGTCGGCCCAGGTCGTCCTCGCAGGGATCATCGTGACCGGCCTCACCACCGCCGCGACGGCAACCCTCGCCTCGCATGTCGTCCTGGCCGCGGTCGTGCTGGCGGTGAGCGGCCTGGCGGCCGGCATCCTGCAGGTGCTGGGACTGGCCCTGGCGGCGGAGTCTGTGCACCCGCAGGAGCGCGGCGAGGCCATCGCGGTCAGCGGCACGTTCCGCGCGGGGGCCCTGTTCGCCGCGCCGCTCGCAGTCGCCGGCTTGGTGCTCGTCCTGCCGCTGGCACCCGCGGTCGCGCTGGTCGGTGCCGCGATGACGGTCCCGGCCGTCGCGCTGCGCCATCGAGCCGCCGTCGCAGAGGTCTCGGTGTGAGGATGTCGGCCCGCAGCACCTCGACGCGGACGTTCGTGGCCCTGCCGGCCGTCGTGCTGGTCGAGCAGGCGCTGTCGCACCGTCCGTTGCGGCTGCGCTGGGCACCGCTGCTCGCGTGGGGCTACCTGCAGTACCGCCTGGCCGGCAGCTACCGGATCGCTCGCGCCGGTGGCCCCCCTGGCATGTCGCAGGGCCGCCCGGACGAGCTGGTGACCACGGGCGTCTACGCGTTCACCCGCAACCCGATGTACATGGGGCACCTGCTCTTCCTGGCCGGCCTGACCCTGATGACCCGGTCGCCGTGGTCGCTTGCCGCGACAGCCGGGCTCGTGCACTGGTTCGACGAACGGGCCCGCAGGGACCACGAGCGGCTGTCCACGATGTTCGGCGCGAAGTACGTCGAGTACGCCGCCCGCGTCCCCCGGTGGCTGCCCGGGCCGCCGACCGAGACGCTGCGGCGCGCGCGCCGGTGGCGGCAGCAGTGAGTACGACGCTCGTTGTCGGCGCCAGCCAGGCCGGCCTCGCGCTGGCCGCGAGGCTGCGCGAGCTGGGCGACACCTCGCCCATCACCCTCGTCGGCGAGGAGGTGCACCCGCCGTACCAGCGTCCGCCGCTGTCGAAGGAGTTCCTCGCCGGTACGACGGAGCGCGACATGCTGGCGTTCCGGATCCCGGCCTACTACGCCGACGCCGGCATCGAGCTCGTGTGCGGCCAGCAGGTCACCGGACTCGCCCTGTCCTCGGCGGGCCCTGCCGGCGCGGGCGTCGCGACGACCGCGAGCGGCCGCCGCCTGCCCTTCGACCGCCTCGCGCTCACCGTCGGAGCGAGCCCCCGCCGGCTGTCGCTGCCCGGCGCCGACCTGGCCGGGATCTGCTACCTGCGGGACCTGGACGACGCGGTGCAGCTGCGGTCACGGCTGGCCGACGCTTCGCGGGTGGTGGTCGTGGGCGGCGGCTTCATCGGCCTCGAGGCCGCTGCGGTCGCTCGCGGGCAGGGCAAGGACGTCACCGTGGTCGAGGCGGCGGAGCGGCTGATCGCCCGTGCCGTGGCGCCGGTCGTGTCGGAGTTCTACCGCCAGGCGCACCGGCGTCGCGGCACCACCGTGCTGCTCTCGACCGGGGTCGCCGGCTTCAGCGGGCACGGCGGTCGGGTCCGCGGCGTGCTGCTCACCGACGGCAGCGAGCTGCCTGCCGACCTCGTCGTGGTGGGGGTCGGCGTCGTCCCCCGGACCCGGCTCGCCGAGCAGCTGGGGCTGGAGTGCGACGCAGGCATCGTCGTCGACAGCAATGCCCGCACCAGCAACCCATCCGTCGTCGCCGCCGGCGACTGCACCGTCCTGCCGCACCCGATGACCGGTGTGGGCAGGGTCCGGCTCGAGTCGGTCCAGAACGCGGTGGCGCAGGCCAGCGTGGCGGCTGCCACCCTGCTCGGCAGGCTGGACCAGAAGCAGGCGGTGCCGTGGTTCTGGTCCAACCAGGGCGACCTCAAGCTGCAGATCGCCGGCCTCGCCGCCGGATACGACGCCTGCGTGCTCCGCGGCGAGCCGGACACCGAGCGGTTCTCGGTCCTGTACTACCGGGACAGCCGACTGCTGGCCGTCGACGCGGTCAACAACCCGCTCGACTACCTGGTGGTCCGCAAGACGCTCACGTCCGGCGCGAACATCCCTGCCGACGGGGCGGCCGACGCGGCGACACCGCTGACGGACCTCGTCGTACCGGCCGCAGCGGCGCAGCGGGACTGACCGTCCTCAGATGACGGCGGACTCCGTCGACTCCGGCGCGAACAGCTCCTCGGGAGCCAGCAGCCGGCGGGACAGCCCCTGCTCGTGGTGGTAGCGCAGAAAGCTCGCCAGCGTCCCGGAATTGGCGTGCAGGCCGTAGGACCAGAAGTCCTCGCCCAGCATCGCCCTTGCCTGCTCGAGGTCCTGGTTGAGCCAGGGCAGCATGAAGCGCAGCGCCGAGGAGTCGTACAGGTTCGCCATCGCCTCCTGCTTGGCCAGCAGCAGCACCTTGTACAGCGACTGCGCGACCCACGGTGACCGCTCGTAGACATCGCGCCGGATCACCACGACGTGCATGATCGGGAAGATCCCGGTCGCCGCGAAGTACTCCTTCTCCGCGGCGACCGGGTCGGGGAACACCCGCCGCACCCGAGCGTCGCCTGCCACGAAGGGCAGCGGGATGCGGGGCGTGTACAGCGCGTCGATCTCGCCCGCGACGAGCATCGCCGACAGCGTCCGGTCGGCCGGGATGCGGGTGATGTCCACCGGTGTGCTGAGCTCGAGCGGGGCCTTCTCGACCCGGCCAGGGGTTTCCTGCCCGCCGGTGAGGTAGCGGACCGAGTCCACCGGGACGTCGTGCCGGTCCGCCAGGATCCCGCGGATCCACACCCCCGCGCTGACCTGGTACTCCGGGGTCCCGACCCGCCTGCCGCGCAGGTCCTGCGGCCCGCTGATGCCGGCGTCGGCGTTGCAGTAGATCCCGCCGTGTCGGAACATCCGGGAGGTGAACACCGGGATCGCGACGAACGGCGCCGGCTCGCTGTGCAGCGACAGGACGTACGACGACAGCGACATCTCCGCCACCTCGAACTCCCGGTGCCGCATCATCCGGAAGAACGTCTCCTCCACGGGCAGCCGCAGGTAGGTCAGCTCGATCCCGTCGGGACGGATCGTCCCCTCCTCCAGTGCCCGGGTGCGGTCGTAGTCGCCGCAGGCGAACGTCAGCCGCAGTCGAGGCACGGCTACTGGCCCGCGGCCGTCAGCTGCGCGTCGAGACGGGGGTAGACGCGCCGGGCGTTGGCCTCGAAGACCTTGTGCCGCTGCTCGTCGCTGAGCCCGGCCGCGTCGACGTACCGCTTGGTGTCGTCCCAGTCGATGCCGGTGTCCGGATCGGCGCCGCGCACCGCACCCAGCAGCTCGGAGGCGAACAGGATGTTGTCGGCGTCGATGACGCGGTGCAGCAGGTCGATGCCCGGCTGGTGGTAGACGCAGGTGTCGAAGAAGACGTTGCGCAGCAGCTGCGACGGCTCCGGGCGGCCCATGCGCTCGGCCAGGCCGCGGTAACGGCCCCAGTGGTAGGGCACCGCCCCGCCACCGTGCGGGATCACGAAGCGCAGGCCTGGGAAGCGGCCGAACAGGTCGCCCTGCACCATCTGCATGAATGCCGTGGTGTCGGCGTTGAGGTAGTGCGCCCCCAGGGCGTGGAAGCTCGGGTTGCACGAGCTCGACACGTGGATCATCGCCGGGACGTCCAGCTCCACCATCGCCTCGTAGAGCGGGAACCAGTACTCGTCGGTCAGCGGTCGGGACGTCCAGAACCCGCCGGACGGGTCGGGGTTGAGGTTGCACCCGACGAAGCCCATCGTGGTGACGCACCGCATCAGCTCGGCGACGCAGTCCTCGAGGGAGCCGTCCGGCGTCTGGGGCAGCTGGCAGACACCGGCGAAGTGCCGCGGGAACAGGCCGACGACCCGGGCGATCAGGTCGTTGCTCGCACTCGCCCAGGCCCGCGCCGTCGCCGGGTCGGGCACGTGGTGCTCCATCGCCGACGCCTTCGGCGAGAACAGCATCAGGTCACCGCCGCGCTCACGCAGCAGCCTGAGCTGGTTGTCCTCGACGCTGCGCCGCAGGTCCTCGTCGCCGATGGCGGCCGGGTGCGGCACCGGGAGCGAGGGGTCGGCCAGCCAGGCGAGCTGCGCGTCACGGAAGTGCTGGTGCGCCGAAGGTGTCGTCGTGAAGTGGCCGTGACAGTCGATGATCACTGCTCGGACGGCTCCTGGTCGACGTACGTCAGCCCCTTGCGCGCGAGCCGCTCGCGCATCGCGTGCACGTCGAGGCTGAGCTCGCCCCGCGCATAGCGCTCGCGGACCGTCGCCTCCTTGTCCTCACGCGAGCGGGCGGCCTCGAGCACCTGCGCGGCCCGCGCCCGCGGGACCACGACGACGCCGTCGTCATCGGCGACGACCGTGTCGCCCGGCTCGATCCACTGCCCCGCGCACACCAGCCCGACGTTGACGCTGCCGAGGGTCTCCTTGACGGTGCCGAGCGCCGACACGTGCCTGGACCAGACGGGAAACCCCATGCGGGCGAGCTCCGCGACGTCACGGCAGCCGGCGTCGATGACGAGCCCCCGCACTCCGCGCGCCATGGCCGCGGTCGCCAGCAGGTCGCCGAAGTAGCCGGCCTCGGACGGCGAGGTCGGCGCCACCACCAGAAGGTCGCCTTCCTGGCACTGCTCCACGCTGACGTGGATCATCCAGTTGTCGCCAGGCGGCACGCTCACCGTCACGGCGGTCCCGGAGACGCGCGCGGCGGGGTAGATCGGGCGCAGCGCCGGCGCAAGCAGGCCGGTGCGCCCCTGGGCCTCGTGGATGCCGGCCACGCCGAAGCCGGAGAGCGCGTCCGCGGTCGCCCGATCCGTACGCCGGACGTTGCGGACGACGACGCTCACGTGGCCGCCGCCCAGGGCAGCAAAAAGACGTGCAGGACGTCCTTGTCACCCTCTCCGCCGACGGCCCGGATGGCGCGGTCCACCTCCCCGAGGCCGAAGGTGTGGCTGGTCAGCCGCTCCAGCGGGAAGCGGCCGGAGGCCAGCTGCTGGAGCGCGAGCTCACAGGACCGGTAGCTGTGGCCGCGCGCGCTCTTGAGGGTGATGGCCTTCTCGGTGACCTGCTTGACCGGGAAGTCGGGGAACGCGGCCATCTCGCCCTGGATCACCATCGTGCCCTCCCGGCGCTTCAGCGCGTCGATGCCGAGCAGGATGGGCGCGGTGCCCGCGCCCGCCGTGCAGTCCAGCACCACGTCGACGCCCTTGCCGCCGGTGAGCTCCAGCACCCGCTGCAGCGGGTCCTCCTGCCGTACGTCGACGACGTGGTCGGCGCCCAACGCCTTGGCCAGCTCGAGCCGGGCCCCGTCCCGCGTGGTGCCGGTCACGATGATGGTGGAGGCACCGGCCTGCTTGCAGGCGACGACCTGCGACAGGCCCTGCTGGCCCGGCCCCTGGATGAGGACGGTCGAGGCGTAGCCGACCCCCGCGGCGAACAGCGCCCACTCGATCCCGTTGGACAACGGCGTGACGATGCCCGCGAGCTCGGCGGAGACGCCGTCCGGCACCCGGTGGGTCACGCAGTTCCAGGGCAGGTAGAGGTACTGCGAGAAGCCGCCCCACAGGCGGCCGGGCTTGTCCGCGGAGGTGTAGCCGTAGCGGCGGGCGTCCGGGTTGGTGCGCCAGTCGGTCGCCTCGCAGTGGCGGTACTCCCCGAGGTGGCACCACTCGCAGCGCAAGCACCCGACGTAGTGCTCGACGAAGACCCGGTCGCCCTCGGCCAGGCCCTTGCGCTCGGTGAACCCGCGGCCCGCCCTTGCGATGACGCCGACGTTCTCGTGCCCCATGATCACGGGGTCGGCGAACGGCGGCTTGGCGTACATCTTCACGTCGGTGCCGCAGATCCCGGCGACCTCGACCTTGAGCAGGGCGCCGTCGTCGGAGACGTCCGGCAGGTCGAACTCACGCAGCTCGGTCGTCCCCGGTCCGGTCCGGACCGCCGCCAGCACCTGCTCCGCCATGACTGGGTCCTCCGTCCGGGCCGCCGACCGGCACCTGGTCGAAGGTATGATGGTTCTACCATGCTGCACCTCCGGACCGTGACCCGCACCCAGGGCAACAACGCCTCGCTCAAGAACGGTGCGGTGGCGCCGCGCGGGTTCCGCTTCGACTTCGAGGAGGTGCCGGTCCTCGTCCAGGCGTTCCGGCGGATGGTCCGCGACCTGGAGTTCGACGTCAGCGAGCTCGCGCTGACGACGTACCTGGTGGCCAAGGCACATGGGGCTCCGTTGACGGCGCTGCCGGTCTTCCTGGTGCGCGGCTTCCACCACGGCGCCATCGTCCACGACACCGGCGCGGGCATCCGTGGGCCCAAGGACCTCGAGGGCCGCAGGGTCGGGGTGAACCGCGGTTACACGGTCACGACCGGTGTGTGGGCGCGCGCCATCCTGCAGCAGGAGTACGGCGTCGACCTCGGTCGGGTGACGTGGGTGCTGTCGGGCGACGAGCACGTCGCCGAGTACCGGCCGCCGGGCAACGTCGTCGCCGCCGAGCCCGGGCGGACCCTCGAGCAGATGCTGCTGGACGGCGAGCTCGCGGCCGTGATCGGCGGCGACATCGACTCCCCGCGGGTGGCACCGTTGATCCCGGAGGCCTCGGAAGCCGGCTTCGAGGCGTTGCGGCGGCGCGGCCTCTACCCGATCAACCACCTCGTCGTGGTCAAGGACGAGCTGCTGGCGGCGCGGCCCGAGCTCGGCGCCGAGGTCTTCGACGCCTTCTCCCGCGCCAAGCAGCTGTACGTCGACCGGTTGCGCGACGACGCCGTCGAGGCCCCCACCGCAACCGACCGGATGTACCGGCGCGTCATGCAGGTGACCGGCGGTGACCCGCTCCCCTACGGGATCGAGCCGAACCGCGCGATGCTCGACGAGCTCCTCCGCCACGCGGTGAGCCAGCGGATCCTGCAGCGCCCCATGGCCCTCGAGGAGCTGTTCGCCACCGGCACGCACGAGCTGACCGCCTGATGCGCATCGTGATGGCGGCCGACCACAACGGCGTCGCGCTGCAGACGCACCTCGTGGCCTGGCTGACCGCGCAGGGCCACGACGTCGACGAGCGGGGGGGCACCGCCGCCGGCGAGGTCGTGGACTACCCGCCGCTGTGCGCCGACGTGTGTGGCCGCGTGGTGACCGGGGCGGCCGAGCGCGGCATCGTGGTCGGCGGGAGCGGCCAGGGCGAGGCCATCGCCTGCAACAAGGTCCGCGGCGTACGGGCCGGGTTGTGCCAGGACCTGTTCAGCACGCGGATCTCCCGCGGCAACAACGACTCCAACGTGCTCGTGATCGGCGCGAAGCTCGTGCCGCCGGGGCTGGCGGAGCAGATCGTCGCGACGTGGCTGGACACGCCGTTCCGCGGCGGCGTGCACCAGCGGCGCCTGGACCAGATCGCCGTTCTGGAGCGGGGCGACTCGCTGACCTAAGCGGATCCCTGTACGCCGTCCAGGAACGCCAGCACCCTCGCCGGAGCCGTCTGCTCCGTCTGGTCGGCCACGGGCACGTCCCAGTACTGCGCCGCGGGCAGGCACTCCTGCAGGTAACGGGCCGCCGAGGTGGCGTGCGACTCGTCCTGGCCCGGAACCACGAGCGCGGGGATCCCCAGCGCGAGCAGGTCCTCCGGCTCCGGCCCCGGGACGGTGTCACGGTCGAACAGCAGCCGCACCATGCCGCTGACGATGACGCGGTAGCGGTCCGGGTCGCCGTGCGCGTAGGCAGCAGCGAAAGCCTCATCGGTGCGGATGACGCTCACCCAGGGGCCGACCCGGGGGTCGGAGGTGAACCCCTTGTCGGAGCTCCGGACCAGCGCGACGACCTGCCCCAGTCCGTGCTCCTCGACGTACGCCAGGTGCTGGGCGAACCGCGTGTGCTGCTTCATCCGGTACCGAACCCCGCCGGCCGGTGAGAACAGCACCATGCTCCGGACCCGCTCGGGATGGGTGACGCCGAACGCGGCGACGGTCGAGCAGCCCACGCAGCCGCCCATCAGGTGCGCCTGCGCGATGCCCAGATGGTCGAGCAGGCCCCTCCCCTGGGCCACGTAGTCGTCCCAGGAGACGCGCTCGACCCTGCCTCCGGAACCGCCGGACTCCCGCCGGTCGAACGTGATGCAGGTGTAGCTCCTGGTCAGGTGCTCGAGAAGGGCGAGGCGGCGGTAGACGCCCACCGTCCGCCAGCTCTCCAGCGTCGAGTCGAAGCCGCCGGGCGAGAACATCAGCAGCGGCGGCCCAGACCCCGCCACGTCGTACCGCGTGGGGATCCCGTCGGCCACCGCGGTGGGCACGATGCGTTCCTCTCGTCGCTGCCGGGCACGGCCCGACACAGGTGGCTCAGGGGCCGGGAGGCACGGGGATGCCACCGGCCACCTGTCGGGCGGCGCGGACGTCGCCGGCGTACGCCGTGATCGCGTCGAGCGTGATCTGCGCGACGTTGGCGTAGGTGTCGGGTGGGTCGTCGATGGCCGCGGCGGCGTAGCCGATGGCGGCGTGCGCCATGCGCATGCGGCCGTCCAGCCATGGACCGCCGCCGAAGCCGCCGAGCACCGGGATGGACACGGCCCGGGCGACCGCCGCGCCGACGACGGGACCCGAGTTGGTGAAGTTGAGCAGCGCGGCCCCGGCCGCCTCCAACCGCTCGGCCTCGGCGACCAGCTCGCCCGTCAGCTCCACCGGCACCTGGTCCGCGGCGGAGGGGACCGCGTTGTACTCGACGCCGTAGCGCAGCGCCGTCTGCGGCGTGATCCCGAACTGCGCGAAGACCGGGATCCCGGCGCGGGTGATGGCCATGACCGCGTCGGGGAAGTCGGATGCGGCATCGAGCTTGACCAGGTCGACGCCCGCCTCCTTGACGAAGCGGATCGCGGCCCGGACGGCGCTGGCGGTGCCCTCCTGGAGCGGACCGAACGGGAAGTCCGCACAGACCAGCGCCCGGCTGACACCCCGCCGCACCGCCTGCGTCACGAGGATCATCTGGTCCATCGTCACCTCGAACGGCGTGGACTGACCCCAGAGGTTCATCCCCACCGTGTCGCCGACCGAGACGATCTCGACGCCCGCCCGGTCGGCGATGCGGGCGATCTGGTAGTCCCAGGCCACGACGCCGACGATCTTGCGCCCGTCGCCCTTCATCTGCTGGAGACTGCGCACGCTGACCTTGTCGTCCATGTCGCCTTCTGTCTCGTCCTTGCCAGCAGTCGGCAACGGGCTCGGATCAGGCGCGGAGCGCCGTCAGCAGGTCGACCACGTCGCCCTCGTCCGCGGAGTGCAGCAGCACCCGGGCATGCGGCCGCAGGGCGGCGACGGCGTCGTCGGAGTCGTACCCGAGCACGAGGCCGGCAGTCATGATCCCACGCGCGGCGCAGGCCCTGCCGATGACCAGAGCGCACTGCGCCCCGACGTCCTGCGTCGCGATCATGACCACGACGTCGGCGTCCGTCAGCTGCTCGCTCAGGACCGCAGGGGACCCGTCGATCCCGCGCAGCAGGACGCTGTCGGCCGGGTCGGCCACACTGCCCGCTCCGGGGCCGGCGGCCTCGCAGACGAAGAAGGTTGCGCGCGCCCACGGCTGCCCAGCCGCGCGGCGGCCGACTCCCGCGGCGCCGTCGTCCAGCGCCACGATGCGCGCGGCGCGAACCGGTGCGATCGGGGCGTCGATGCGGAAGCGCGCCTCCGCGGCGCTCGACGCCCTGGCGCAGCTGCTCGCGGACATCGACGTGATCGGCATGTCAGACCGACGTCTGCGGTATGCCGGGAGTGGCCGCGACCGCCTCCCGGGAGGAGTCCAGGAAGGACTCGGCCTGAGGCAGCACGATCGCGGCCGACCGCACCCGGTGGTGGGCCGGATCCACTCCCGGCGGGGTCACGCCGTCGTCGCGCAGGGCCATCGCGGCCCGCCGGAGCTTCACGCGCGCCTTGATGATGCCGCTGTCGGCCGGGACGAGTCGCTCCTTGGTGCGGTCCACGATCGGGCCCATGCTCTCCTGCAGCGACGAGTCCTGGATCGCGATGCCCTCCACCCCGGAGTAGTGCACGCCGCGCTTCTGTGCGTCCCGGTCCATCAGGTAGTCGTTGTCCAGGTTGGCCACCGGGCGGAAGGTGCCGGGGATGTTCCTGCTGTGCACGCCATGGCCGTCGATCATGGCCTGCCGCTCGGCGGTGGTCAGGGCACGGACCGGGTGGTAGTCGAAGCTGTACGCCCAGCAGTTCTCGTCGTCGATCGGGACCAGAAGTGACCGTGCATCGGGTGGTCGCCGCGCGGAGGCACCATCGTGAAGCACGGCATCACCCACGGGGTGATCCGCCAGTAGTAGCTGCCCTCCTCGGCGTTGCGGCGCGCGCCGACGAACAGGCCGCCCTCGCTGTCGGCCACCTCGAAGAAGGGCTTGGTGTCGTTGACGTTGTACTCGTTGCCCTTCGCGCCCTTGAACAGCGGGTCGTTCTTCAGGCCGCCGGAGTGCAGGAACGTCACGTGGCTGGAGTCGATGCCGCCTTCGAAAGCCTGCAGCCAGTTGCACTGCTGCCACCGCTTGGAGGTGTAGGTCTGCTCCGACGGAACCAGCGCGAACTCGAACTCGGGCAGGGGCGGCGGCTCCGCCGCGTCGCCCATGTACGTCCAGAGAACGTCGCCGATCTTGACCAGCGGGTACGCCGTGAGCTTGACGTTCCGGCAGAAGCTGCTGTTGTCCGCCTCGGACGGCACCTCGACACACTGCCCGGTGACGTCGTACTTCCAGCCGTGGTACACGCAGCGCAGCCCCGACTCCTCGTTGCGGCCGAACCACAGCGAGACGCCACGGTGCGCGCAGAACTCGTCGATCAGCCCGTACCGCCCGTCGCTGTCGCGGAAGGCGAGCAGGCGCTCGGACAGCAGCTTGACCCGCACCGGCGGGCAGTCGTCCTCCGCCAGCTCCTCGGCCAGCAGGGCCGGGATCCAGTACTGCCGGAACAGCTGCCCCATCGGCGTCTTGGGCCCGGTCTCGGTCAGGAACTCGTTGATGTCTTGTCTGAGCACGATCGTGTCCCTTCCCACGTGCCGACCCGCCGCCACCCGCGAGGGAGAGGACTAACTGTCATACCTTCGCCAGCCGGTGTCAACTCAGGGCTGGTCCGGCGGGATGTCGACGGTCAGGCCGTCCAGCGCAGGCGTGACCGGCACCTGGCACGACAGCCGGCTGGTGCTCCTTCGCTCGGTCACCGCGAGGTCCAGCAGGTCCTCCTCCAGGTCGTTGGGAGGGCCGACGAGTGTCAAGAACTCTTCCCGGACCCACACGTGGCAGGTCCCGCACGAGGCGTTCCCGCCGCACTCCCCGATGATGCCGGGCACGCCGTTGCGGACCGCGGTCGCCATGACCGAGTCTCCGACCGTCGCGTCGATGGCCTGCTCCTGGCCGGTGCCGCCGACGTAGACCACCTTCGGCACAGTCCCCGTGTCCTCTCAGTGGCCGGGCTTGGCATATTTGGTCTGTCCATTAGACCACACGCCCCCGGCACGACGAGGCCCAACGCTTTGGTCGGTCCATCAGCCCAAACGCCCCTGTCCGCCGTACCATGCCGAGGTGACGACGCCGGCCTTGACTGACACGCCAGCCGCCCGGTCCCCGGAGGGGGGCAAGGGCGACTTGCTCACCAGGGTGAGCATCGGGCGGATCTCGGAGGTGATCGTCGAGCAGGTCCGGCTGCTCATCCGCCAGGGCCAGCTGTCCGCCGGCGACCGGCTGCCGTCGGAGCGGGAGCTGTGCGGGCGCTTCGGCGTCAGCCGCGTGACCGTGCGCGAGGCACTGCGGGTCCTGGAGGCCAACGGGCTGGTCGAGATCCGGGTCGGAGCGCGCGGCGGCGCGTTCGTGACGGCGCCGAGCAGCCGCCTCGTCGGTGAGGGCATCGCCGACCTCATCACGCTGGCGTCACTGACCGCGTTGGAGGTCACCGAGTCGCGCCTGGTGTTCGAGCTCGGGATCGTGCCGCTGGTGTGCGAGCGGGCCACTCAGGAGGACATCTCGGCGCTCTACGAGATCTGTGACCGCAGCAGCGCCGCCCTCAAGGGCGACGAGTACCCCCTCGAGCTGTCGGCGGAGTGGCACACGCGCTACGCGCAGGCCGCCCACAACCGCGCCGTCGCGATGCTGGTGGAGTCGCTGCACGGGCCGCTGATCATGTCGCTGGAACGTGCCAGGGAGGCCGCGCCCCTGCACGGCCGGCGCGGCGTGGACGAGCACCGGGCCCTCGTCGACGCCATCGCCGCGCGCGACGCCGGGCGGGCAACGGCTCTGATGAGCGAGCATCTGGAGCGTACGGCGGAGCGCGTGATGCAGACGGCGCGCGAGAGCACGACCTGACGCTGCTCGCGTAACCCAGTCAGCTGCCGGTCTCGGGCCGATCGGGAGCGACGTCGTAGCCCAGGTAGATGAAGCCGTAGGCCTCGTCGCGGAAGGCCACGCCCGCCGCCCGCAGTGCCTCGTCCCAGTCACCGCGGCACGCGGGGTCGGCGGCCTCGGAGCCGTGGTCGGCGGTGAGCAGCACTGTCACGTCGTCGGCCAGCCCCCGCGCTTCCACCAGGTCGAGCCACACTCCGAGCCGTCGGTCGCTGTCGCGCATGGAGTCGCGGGCGACCCGCGACGACGGTCCGCCGGTGTGGTGCCCGGTGTCTGTCAGCGTCGTGTTCCACCAGGTGAGCAGCGGTGGCTCCCCGTCCCGCCACAGGTCGAGCACCTGCTCGAGCCCGGCCGCGTCGACCTGCGTCGACCAGGCGTAGTCCCGGTGTGCGGCGGCGTGCTCCTGGGTGGCGTGCCGGTCTCCCGCCGCCGGAGGCAGGGACGCGGCCAGGGTGTCCGTGCCGCCCTGCCCCGATGCCCGCATCAGCGCGAAGGTGGAGTAGGTCGCACCGCGGTCGCACGGCTCGTTGACGCACGCCGACGACGCTCCGGGGGGCAGCCGTTCCCAGACGGTGCGCACTCCCGGCCGCAGGTAGTCCATCGACCGGTGCCACACGCCGGAGCTGTTGGGCACGACCTGCTCGCCGGTTTCCCGGTCGTAGAACGCGTTGTGCACGATGCCGTGCCGGCCCGGACCCACACCGGTCAGCGCGCAGGTGTGGTTGACCAGGGTGACGCTCGGGAACTCCGCGACCGCGCCGCCGCGCAGCACGCAGCCCCTGGCGAGCAGCCGCGACACGGCCGGCAGCTCCCCGGCGGCGGCCAGCGCGAGCAGCTCCGAGCATGGCGCGCCGTCCCAGAGCAGCCCCACGACGTGGCGGGCACGGGGCACCACCAGCTCCACCGGCCGGCCGTCCATGTCGTCGTACGGCGCACCGGTGAGCGCGGCGAGGGTGGCACCGATGTCGACGGTGCGCGCGACGCCGTCGACGACACCGCGGGCCGTGACCCCGGCGCCGGACAGCAGCAGCGGGGCCCGGGACTGCGGCCCGTTGAGCGAGCCGTGCTCGCCCAGGTGACCGCCCCGCTCCGGCCAGAAGTGGGCGCCGGTGTGCACGACGGCCAGGTCCGGGGCCCGGGGGTCGGCGAACAGCGAGTGCAGGCGGACCGCCGCGAAGGGATAGGTGTCCGGCCCGTCTCCGTACGGGTCCTGGTCGGCGACCGGGTCGCGGCCGGCGAGCAGGCGGGCCCCGCCGTCGGGGGCGAGCGCGACGTGACCCAGCGAGTCGGCCACGTGCACCAGCCCGTGCTCGGTCCAGCAGACGAGGTCGACGACGTGCGCCAGCGCCGGGTCGAGCAGCACGTCGAGCGCCCGCTCCCGTGCGGCCGGAAGGTGGTGCGGCAGCGCGCCGCCGGCCGGCGCCGAGCAGGACGCGGCGGCGGACAGGTCGCGTGACGGGAGCGGCACGGGCCGAGCGTACGGAGCAGGCCGCCGCGGGTGGCGGCGGGAGGGGTGGGGACGCGACCGCCCCGGCACCAGGACAGGTGCCGGGGCGGTCGGTGCCCGGTGGGAGCGGACGGCGGCCCGCCGGTGACGTGCCGGCCGAGGGCCGTCCCTGGGCCGCCGGGGCTACCGGACGGCCAGGCGTGCGCGGTTGGCCCGGTAGCTGGCCTGCTCGGCACGACGCTGCCAGCGACGGGCGGCACGCAGGCGGGCGGCACGGGAACCGGCCGCCGCCTGGGCCTGGCGCTCACGCACCAGCTCGCGGGCGAGGACTTCGGACAGGACGTGGCTCATGACGATGCTCCTGATCAGGGACGTACGACGGAAGGGGGTCAGGCGGCGAGGTCGTCCTTGCGCGGGCGACCACGGGGGCGCTTGCGCGGGACGACGACGCCGGCGAGGACGAGCTGGCCACCCCAGACGCCCCAGGGCTCACGCCGCTCGAGGGCACCGGCGAGGCACTGGTCGCGGAGCGGGCACGGGGCGCACAGGGCCTTGGCCGTCTCGACGTCGGCCGGGGACTCCGCGAACCACAGGTCCGGGGATGTGGCCCAGCAGGGCAGGGCGCCCGGACCCGAAGGGTCCAGCGCGTCGACCGGCAGGTCGGTCAGGGCGAACATCGGTGTCACCTCCTCGTGACGGTGGTGCGGTGTTGCGGGTGGGGATCGGCCCGGGTTGCGGGCCGAACAGCTGGTCCGGAAAAGCAGAGAGGCCGCGGATCCCTGGTCGGGTTCCGCGGCCTCGAAGGCTGGTCTGGTGGTTCAGACCGGGGTGCCTCGAGGGGGCGGAGCCAGGGCGTCGACATCGGTGTCGGGCGTGCGGGCGGTGAGCGGGTTGACGGTGATGCCGGTGGTCGGGGTGGCGGCGAAGGGCAGACCGCTGCCGTGCACGGAGCCGTAGCCGGGCGCCGTCGTGGACCGCATCAGCAGCACCGCCTCGACGGCGGGCAGCGGGCAGGCGCCGTTCATGTGCGGGCGGCTCGACAGGGAGATGCTGCTCACGTCGACCACCTCCTGCTCGCACCGCGCAACCGGGACGTCCCCGACCTCGTGAGACCGCACGCTAGAGGCGCACGGGCGGCAGCGCAACGCCTTTTCCGGACGTGTCGCTCACTCGGCGGAAGAGTTCACCAGGCCGAGCACGTCCGGCCCGAACTTGTCCACCTTGGCCGGCCCGATGCCCGGTATCGCGACGAGCCCGGCGACCGTCGACGGTCGCTGCTCGGCGATGGCCGTCAGGGTGGCGTCGGTGAACACGCAGTACGCCGGCTGGCCCAGCGCCTTGGCCTGCTCGGACCGCCAGCCACGCAGGGCGTCGTACAGCGCCTCGTCCCTGTCGACGGGACAGGTGGGGCAGCGGCCGAGCTTGCGCTCCACCGCCTGCAGCAGCGGCGCCCCGCAGACCCGGCAGGCCACCGGCCCGGACCGCGTCGTGCGCGTCGCGCGGGTGGAGGCCGGGCCCGCGGCGACCCGGCTCACGCCGCTGTGCAGGCCGTCCAGGAAGCGGGACGGCCGGCGGGTCGCCCGGCCGCCGGGTGAGCGGGCCAGCGCCCAGGACAGCTGGACATGCTCGCGGGCCCGGGTCACGCCGACGTAGAGCAGGCGGCGCTCCTCCTCGACCTGCTCGGGGGTGTCGGCGTGCACCAGCGGCAGCGTCCCGTCGACCAGGCCGATCAGGAACACCGCGTCCCACTCCAGGCCCTTCGCCGCGTGCAGCGACGCCAGCGTGACGCCCTGGACGGTCGGCGCGTGCTGGGCAGCGGCCCGCTCCTCCAACTCCGCGACGAGGTCACGCACGCCCGCCTTCGGCACGGCCCGGGCCAGGTCGCCGGCAAGCCGGTGCAGCGCGGCCAGCGACTCCCACCGCTCGCGGGCCGCACCGGCGCCGGGCGGCGGTGCGTCGACCTGCCAGCGCAGCCCCGCCCGCAGCACGTCGGCGACGAGGTCGGGCAGTGCGGCCGGCGCGTCCTCGTCCGCGGCCCGGCCGGCCCCACGCAGCAGCAGCAGCGCCTCACGGACCTCCTGGCGGTCGAAGAAGCGCTCCCCGCCCCGCACGACGTAGGGCACGCCGGCGTCGGTCAGCGCCGCTTCGTACGCGGCCGCCTGCGCGTTGACGCGGTAGAGCACGGCGATCTCGCTGGCCGGCGTACCCGCCGCCGTCAGCTCGGCGCACCGGCGGGCGACCGCGGCCGCCTCGGCCGGCTCGTCGGCGTGCTCGGCGAAGGATGGGGGCGGCCCCGGCGGCCGCTGGGCCAGCAGCTCGAGCACCGCGCGGCGTGGCGTGGCCCGCGCCAGCACGCCGTTGGCCAGTCCCACCACCTGCGGGGTGGAGCGGTAGTCACGCACGAGCCGCACCTCGACCGCCGCCGGGTAACGGCTGGTGAAGCCGAGCAGGTGCTCGGGCGTCGCCCCGGTGAAGGAGTAGATGGTCTGCGCCGCGTCACCGACGACGCACACGTCGTCGCGGCCGCCGAGCCACGCCTCGAGCAGGCGCTGCTGGAGCGGCGTGACGTCCTGGTACTCGTCGACGACGAAGGAGCGGTAGCGGCTGCGGAACTCCTCCGCCACGTCGCGGTGCTCCTCCAGCACCGCCGCGGTGAGCAGCAGCAGGTCGTCGAAGTCCGCGACACCCTGGGCCTGCTTGAGGTCGGCGTAGGACTGCGCGACCTGGGCCACCACGGCCGGGTCGTACGGCGGACGCCGGCCGGCCGTCGACGCCGCCTTCGGGTAGTCCTCGGGCGACACCATCGAGCAGGCCGCCCACTCCAGCTCGGAGAGCAGGTCGCGCAGCTCCCCGGTGCCAGGGCGCAGCCGGGCCCGCGCCGCGGCGTTGCCCACCAGCGCGAACTTGTTGGAGACGAGCTTCGGCGGCGCGCCGCCCACGACCCTGGGCCAGAAGTAGCCGAGCTGGCGCAGCGCCGCCGCATGGAAGGTGCGCGCCTGCACCCCGCCCACACCCAGCTCACGCAGCCGGGTGCGCATCTCGCCCGCCGCCCGCGCCGTGAAGGTCACCGCCAGCACCGCTTCGGCAGGCACCGCGCCGGTCAGCGCGGCGTACGCCGCCCGATGGGTGATCGTGCGGGTCTTGCCGGTGCCGGCGCCGGCGAGGATGCAGACCGGCCCGCGCACCGCCGACGCGGCGGCCCGCTGCTCCGGGTCGAGGGCAGCCAGCACCTGCTCGGGGGTCAC
>JAABUS010003043.1_pt1 | contig 28821 bp, 3 predicted proteins | sample 5560161 | NCBI WGS metagenome assembly JAABUS01 (sample SAMN10711885, study PRJNA513376) | rock metagenome | isolation source: Antarctica rocks | place: Antarctica: Victoria Land, Trio Nunatak nord | collected 2016-01-04
CTCAACCACGCCTGATCCCACCGATCCACACTCTCAGACTCAAAATATGCACACACGCACTGCATGCACACGTCGCCTGGGCGGGGGTATTTGGCATCGAAGAGGCAGCGCGAGTGCACGAGGAGATAGGTACAGTGGCTCATGGGTGGGATAAGCGGGCAGTCGAGGATTGAGACGTTGGGTGGGTGAGGGCAGATACTCAAAAGGGCTGGGGCGGTGGCGTGGGGTGGGGCAATGTCGGTGGTGTAGGTTGTTGTTGAGGAGGCGGAGGCGAGCGGGTGGAGGAAGAGGAGGGAGAGGATGAGGAGGAGGGCTATACTGAGATGCATGGTTCGTTGCTACGACTTTTAGTATGGTTTGATAGTATGGTAGAGGGAGGGATGAATGTTACCTGGCTGGGGAGATGATGGTGATGAGAGCAAGAGTGTTGAAATGCCCAAAGTCTTGTGTAGTTCGATTTCTTCAACCGAACCAGCAATAGGGAGAGCAAGAGCAAGAGCAAGAGCGAGATGGACAGTAACGGAAAGGTGCGTGGAAATCCGGAGGATTAAGTTAATCGTGTGTTTAAGAGTGATGCGACGAAATATTTTACAACAAAGAAAATATTTTATACCAAGAACAAAGAATTGTCTCACATCCTCCAATAGAAATTTTACTCTCAGAGCCGACGGTCTGGTTGGCAGGGCCATTGGACATATCGACACCGATCTGGCAATTGTTAATGCTCATCGACTCGAGATTCCAGAGTCAGTTCCAACTCATGAATACGGCCGTGGTGCAATCATTGAAGGTCAGATTACGGGGGGTGCATTGCTGGTTACCAAGGAATATACCATGATTACAACTTCGCTCATCTAGCCTCTACATATTCGCTCCCTTTCCAGCAAGGTGATGGGAGAATCAAAATATTTTACACCAGGGATAGAGGATTGTTTCATACACCTCATATGTCCGTTCACTTTGAAATAAGGTAGTAGGAGGGAAGAAACGTTATTATGGATAAGAATCGTTTCACGTATTCTGTAAGACACACCTGAATTTCTTATATGTTCGTTCCCTTTACAACAAGATAGTATGAGAACAACAACGTCACCGAGAATAAAGAATGGTCTCACGCATTCTGTAGATACTCTCTCACATAATAATTCTCTTTGCAACAAGATAGTAGCGAGTGGTAGGAAAATGGAATTGTCACCAAGGACAAAGAATTGTTTCACATAAATGTTCTACAAGACGCGGTTTGATCTTTTGATCGTTTATTCTATTACTAACAAAACAGTCGTAGGATGAGATTCTTACCCAGGACATATTCTCATCTCACACATTCTGCAAGACGTGTTTTGATCTCTCAAACAGTCGCTCGCTTTCCACCAAGATAATACGAGGATAAGAATTGGACCATCCGAATAAATACTCCATCTACAGCTTTGCATATAACAGACGTCTAAACTAGCAGGTGTCGGTAATCCTCACAATCGCAGTCACAATCATTGCCCAAATCAGTAAAATCCCTCATCTGGCTACACGACACAGCTAGAATCGACTACAAATCCTATCCCGAAGTGAACATTATGCCTAAAGACTGTCTCCCTTATCACATCCCTTACACCGCTGATAGTCTATAGATTGGAAGTCCACAAAATGAGATGTCCAGCTTATTCAAACCACATTTCCAACTTGATTGGGGGCCAGTGGATGCTTCAAGCCTAGCTTCCTGTTGGGGGCGTCTTTCGGCGTTGGCGTTTTCGGCGTTCGGCAGCAACGCAGGCTTCGGCGATTTATACAGTATAGGGGCTGTTTACCCCCCTTAGTTACTTTCCTTCCTTATTCCATTTCAGGTTGTTTTGGTTAAAACACCGCCTATTCTTCTTCCCACCTTCCCTTACCTTTACAGAGAATTCACCCCAGGTTGCTCTCGCTCAGCTAGTAGGGGTTAGCTTGGTTCTGGCGCTCATTCCACTGTTTGCTGCGTCTGGCCATGCCGGCAGAGGTTTTGTGTGCGGCCTGGCACTAGCGGTCGGATAATTTACATATCTTTCACCTCATCTTTCGATGGTTTTGCTGCTTGCTGTTGCGGCTTGCTTGCTTGACGATAATACTGGTAGGATAATGTACATTGTTTATGTCGAGGTGGAGGTGCATCGCATTAGGGGAAGAGGTTGCGGAGGGCGAGGAGAAGCGGAAGACGGTGAGGGAGGCGAGGAGGGAAGTGCTGTATATTCCTTTGGTTGGGGAAGTACATGCTGGTGTTAGTATGTTGAGATGATGGTGATGTAAATGGTTTAATACTCTCCCGTGTATCTCTCTCCCATACATTTCTCTTCCTTGCATTTCTGGGGGAATAGTATCAGGGTCACCGTTGCAGTCGGAGTAGCTATCCTCATATCATACTAATGATACTCTGGTGATGAATGATAATGGAGGGTTTCTTCACCGTTTTCAATTATGGATGCAACAATTGGATTGACCAGAAACATAAGTGGTGAGGAGGAAAGCGGATTAGTGCTTAATCAAGTCAAGTCTAAGTAACATCTTTCTACCCAAGGTACTATTAAGACTACTTCCTCAAATCACCAAAGTCCCTCATCTGCTTACTCGTCCAAGCGTTTCGGCCCGTGTGCTTTGAACGCGTTACTCTCTCCCTACTTTTCTCCACCACATCAGGTAAGGCGATAGAATGTGCCGCCTTAGACCGTGTCACTCTCGTACTTATCTCCGGCTTATCAGACCTTGATACCTCCTTCCCTTTCCTCCTCCTACTGCCCTCGGCATCAGTATCTACCCTCTCAAGCACCGGCACCCTCGCATCGCCAATCGCCGCACTCACACCAACTACGTCTTCAATCGGTGATGCGTAGAACTCTCCCAAGATTCGTTCGTTAGAATCAGACGTTTCGCGACGTTCAGCGATGCCAAATTCAATGGCATCTCTGAAATTAAGACAGTAGCGATATAACCTCTGCCGTTCCACATCTCGCCGATAACTCTCATCGAGAATCCAATTCCTTAAGCACCATATAAAGACGTGGAGCATCCGGAACCTAGCCCTCTCAAGCGTAGGATAGCCTACTTCTTCAAACTCGCCAAAACTCTCAAACTCCAAAGCTCCCCACCCGCCCTTTGGTCTTATAGCAGGCGGGAACTCAGCTCTATCCTCTCTCAACCACACAAATACAACCATCTTCCCCATAAGCAGCATGAACAACAGCCAAATTATCATCATCAACGTCCCACCCCACAGCCATCTCTTGGACAAACAAAGCGTGGTAATCCCACCCCACCCAGCAGCCAGCCATCCAAACCACAAAACCGCAAATCCAGCGCGCCTCTCCGCACATCGATCTTGCTGTAGTATGATTTTCGCAAGCTTCTCGCGGCATTCATCCTCCTCGGCCTGGTCGAGGTCACCGTAGAGGAGGAGGCGGGAGCGAATCTGGCGCCAGTCTGCTTTGTCGCTGGCAAGGGTATCGTCGTCGTTGGGATTCGGCGCAAGGGCGTCTTCGTCTTCGTCTTTATCTTCTTCTTTCTCCAATGCATCTCTCTCCTCGCGACGATCTCGGCGCCATCGTTTGAGCAGCACGACAAACAGCACGACAGCAATAACAAGAATAGCAAGGACATTTATCATAATCGCCCAAAACATTCCTGGTGTCATCCACGGCATCCAGCTAGGCCTATGCGACCTCGTCATCCATCTCGGCATCTTCCACCACTGCCAATGCCACGACGACCATCCCTGCCATATCGACTGCTGGTGCGTGAATGTAGATGAAGAAGAAGAAGAGGTTGGCGTACTACTGCTGCATGAGCATTGCGTACTGGATGCTGCGTCTGGTTGTTTCATATATGTCCCTTTGTTTTCATTCCACACCATTCGTGGTCCGTTTGGGACGTCCTCCCATGAGTATCGCGCATCCCAACGGTCAATCACGATGGGCGTGTCGGCTGGTAGGGGGGAGGAGGTGGAGGGGTAGATTCGGGTGGCTTTTAGGGGCATGTTTAGAGAGGGAGAGAGAGAGTGTGTGTGTACACGGGATCGAGTTGTAGGATAAGAAATAGGACACGATAGGATACAACTGGTAAGTAGATGTGTGGTGTGATATTGGTAAATTCGGACGAGGTTCAGAGGGTAATTCAGACGGGGCGGAGAACAAAGAAATCGAAGTATGCAAATTCCCGAATTCGGACGCTAAATGCGGGGATCTAAGACAAAGGAATGAAGGATCTCGAGGATATAATTGATAAAATATGTACTATGTGGATGAGGGTATGGCTGGATATGATTTTGATTAAGTATGCACGGCTCTTGCTTCTAGACGATTACCTTGCGCTTCCGAGTCACTATCACGCTTCTTCGTAGGATGTATCCACTCGAAAAAAGTACGGTATGGAGCGCAAGAAAGGCTGCGAAATTATAGTATAAATACACACATACGTACCCGCTTGTTCTTGTTCTTTCGTTGGAGATTTCATACATAAGTATTGTTTCGTATATCATTTTCCTTGCATAAGACTTGGAATACGGGCTTTAAACGGACTTAGTAGTAGTCCTAACTGCGCCTACGCGTTATACCGGGTCCAGCTAAGCGAGGGCGATCTCCCTTAATCCCGGTTCCTAGTTTATATAATCTACTTTAATCTTCCGTCTAGGGTACTTAGGAAGAATAGAATTTATCGAAGATAATTCGTAATTATCGAGGTTTAAAGATTTAATCTCTTTAGAAGAGAACTATAACCCCGATATATTTCTTAATTATCGTCTAGTTTTAAAGTACTTCGAAGTTTTCGAGGAGTCTATTAAACTTTTATCGAGACTTCGAATATTTCGAAGTCTCGATAATCGCGCGCGCGGTAATAGTAGAAATTATTATATAGAATTCTAGGTAATTACTCGATATTTTCGTTTTTTAAATATTCGAAGATTTATAAATTATTTCTATTATTAAACGTATTATTACTAATTTAAAAAGAATATTATTTACTTTTAATAGAAAAACCGAAGTTTAATTAATAAAAAATAGATTTTAAAATTTTAGTAATAATCCTAGGATCGTTACTAAATCGAGGTTTTTAAATATAATTTTCGAAGGAAAACTCGAATCTATCGAACTTTTTAATAAATATAGAAAATTTATATTAGAAATTTAATTATTCTTATTTTAGAGAATATAAACTTCGAGATATTTAAAAACCCGATATTCTAGAAGAGAATTTATTTATTTAATTCTATTCAAATTTTATAGATTATTCTCCTCGTTACTATTATCGTTATTATTTCAAAAAGATTATATTTCTATAATTTAACGAAATCTTTTAATTATAATATAATATTCGTTATTATAATTCTTTTACTCTCTTTTCGATACGAAAACTTCGAAGTAAATTTCTCTAATTTATAATATTTATTTATAACTTTAAAATTTAGGTTAATTATTTTCTTCTCGAATCTTTTAAATCTATTCGAGTAATCTACGCTAAATTTTGAATAATAATAATAAATTTATTATCTTCGAATAATTCGTAGATAAAAATAACTCTATTACCTCGTAATTACTACTACCGATTTTTTTTCTATATACGATTATAATTTAAAAGATATTAGATTAAACTCTTTAATTTAAATTCGTTTTTTTTATCTTTATTTATAATTATAAAAAGACTCGATTAAATTTATTAAAGAATTTATAAAGTACTCGAATATCTCGATTAATATTTATATCTCGAATAATAGTTAAAAAACTCTAATTTTAAACCTTTTTATTTACGAAATAATCGAGGAAAGTTATTTAAAAACTAGTTTAAAAAAGTAATAATAAAGAGTTTACGAATTAAAAACTTAATAATAATATAGAGTATTTTAATAATTTTCGAGATTCTCGAAGGATTAAAAGGTAAAGCGATAATATTAAAAATCTTTAATAATCTCGAAATACTCGTAGAGTCCGCGATTATAATAGGGATAATTAATAATTAAATCGAAAAATTCAAAGATCCGTAATAATATAATGAATTAATATATTTAATAATAATTTTTAATATAAGAATTAACTTCGAGGTATATAAAGAGGCTAGTACTAGAGACTAGAGACTTAATAATATATTTTCTATATAAGAGTTTTAAGTATTTAATAACTCGGGATTCTTTAAAAAAAGTCTAACCTCGTTATTATTAAAGCGAGAGGGTTATTTCGAAAGTTTCGAATATCGAGAAATTAGTAGTAATCGGTACTACCTTAACTATAAAATCGATTTAAATATATTATTCAGTTCTCTCGAGATTTAAATTTTACGAGATATAATATTTTATAATTTTATTTAATATTCTTCGTTTATTATTAATATAAATATTACGTTATTTATAAAAGTAATCGATTTAGTGAAGTATTTAATAATTTAGAACTAGATTCTAAATATTAGAATTTAAGATTATATTTTATTTATAATTTTATAGATTTTCTTTTATAGCTCTTTTCGTTTAATTTTATAATATAACTCGAGTATAACGAGTTTCGTAAAACTCGAAAAAATATAGGCCTCTAATAGTTAATCTTCGAATTAACCGAAATTTAAATTCTTAAATAAATAGCTTCGAAGAAACTAAACTAAGGACTTTTGAAAATAATTCCGAAATAATTAAAGCGGGGATCTTTCTACGTTGATAAAATAAAAAATAACTCGATTATAATTTAAGGCGCTCGACGAGTACTCTAGGAATCTTAAATACGATATTTATTTATTGATTTAATAAGCGCCCGAGGTATATAGTTAAGGGGCTTAAAGTTATTTAAATATATATTAAACTAGTTTAAAACTATCTTTAACGAGAGTTAAATTAGAGGTATACTATTAACTTTAATCTCTATTTATAACTCTTATTTATAATTATAACTCTATTCTATTTATAACTATAGTATATTTCATTTATAGTTATAGTTTTATTATTATTATATTTTTATAATTATTATTATTATACTTTTAAATCTCTAATATATATTTTAATATATAGTTTACGTATTATCCCCACGAGGATTTCGCCTAAATTAATCGATTTTAGAGATTAAAATTTACTAGTATTAAAAATTATTCTAGAGGGTCGCTATTATCGATAAAAATGATTATAGAATATTAAAATTTTAGGTAATAAATTATATAATTTTCTAAAACTAGAGCTCTTAAAGTTTTAAATTTAAATTATATTTATTAAGAGTTTAATATATATTTTATAATAATTTTAAACGCCCGTCGAGCGCCCGTCGAGCGATTTAATATTCGAAGGGTACTCGGCGGGCGCTTAACGAGCGTTTAAGACCGTTTAAGTATCTTAAATTTATCTCGGGTATTTAAAATAATTTACCTAATAACCCCGAGCCGTTAAAGTTGATTTTCGATTTACCGACGTAAAAGAGAGTTTTATTTTAATTAAAAGAGGAGAATTTAAATAAGAATCTTCGTATTATATTATTTAAAGTTATTTAGATTAATTAAAAAAAGTATTTTTAAACGAAGATCTTCGCTTTAATTAAAGTCCCGTAGAAGATCTTTTTAATTTAATTTATAGGAGGGTTTTTAAACGAGTATTTTTACTCTAATTAAAAATCTTAAATAGATTTTTAAATATTCCGAAGTTTAGAAAATTTGAAATAAAATAAAATTCTATAATTATCGCTATTAACGCTAGCGATTTACCGAGCCCGGAATAATAAACTTTAATTAAAATTCTCGCGAGGGCGTTACCTAAATATATTCGAAGAGATCGCGTATATAAATATTATAATATATCGTATACTATAGTATATACTATAACGTATACTATTGAGTATACTATAGGAGACTTTTGTCTAATATTTTAAAAACTACTACGGGGGTCGTATATCGTATACTATTTAAAATATCTTTACGTATACTATTCGTATACTATTAAATAATATACGTAAATTACGTATATTATTACGTGTACTATAGGGTTTATTATAACCTATACTATAACCTATATTATAGCGTATATTATTACGTATACTATTATATATATTATAGAGTATATAATAGGTTTATTCGTTTAATATTTAAATTATTAATAATTTATCGAGTTATTAAATCTATTAAATCTATTAATAGTAAATAATATTTATTAAAAGTAATTTACCCGAAACTCCGATTTATTATCTAAAACCTCGATTTATTAATTCTATTAATCCTTATATTAGTATTTAATATAGGGTTTTAAAATAAACTCGTAAACGATTTTCTAATAAAACTAATAATATTTAAAATATATTAATATTTACTTTTCAAGTATATTAAAAATAGTAACGATACTTTTAATATCTATATAAATTATATTTATATATTTTATAGTTATAATATATTATTTTAAATAATTTAGATAATTTATTAAATTCCTAATTTATATAATAATATTAATAAATATAGAGGAGTATATTTATTATAATATTTAATATCGCCTCCGCTTACTACGCGTCGATATTCTATATAATTAATTAATTTTTATAATTACTACGGGTTACTTTCGTCTACTACTCGCCTATTTATTATAAATTTAAATTAGTTCGTTAATACTTATAAACTCTTCGTCTAATAATTATTAATTATAATTTTCGCCTTAACTAGTTTATTTAACTTTATACTAGATTTTTTTTTATTTTTTATTTTATTAATTATTTCCTTAACTTCTTAAAACTCTTTATTATCGATAAATTCAAAAAATTATATAAATAATTCCGCCGCGTTATTATAATCGCGTAGCTAATATAGTTTAAATAGCGATATATAAAGAATATTATAAATTCGATATATTAAAGATAATAGTAGCCGGTATACCTACGCCTCTATTTTATTAATAATCCGAAAATATCGGCAAGTTCGGAAACCCCGATTTCTATATATTTTATACCGAAAATATATAAAATACTAGAAATGCGTATCTACTTATATCCCGTATTCTAAGTGTATTAAATACCGATATAATAGCGATAATATAGCGATTAAATAACTTTTTTTTTAACTTTAACTTTTAATAGTATTTAGACTAGGGCCCCTAAATAGGAATATAAATATCTTACTAAGTTTATTTTTAGCCTAGATTCCGAATTTTTAATTAAATTTTCATTAGCGCTGCCCTATAGGGCTATAAAATCACTTTTAGTATTAAATTTAACTCTCTCGCGTAGACCTTAACTCTAACTTTAAGTCTTGGCGCCAAGACTTGCCAAGGCTACAAAATACGCATTCTATACCGATTAAATAACGATTAAATAAGTCTATTTTCCGAACTTATTAATATCGTAGAGGCGATATTAAGAAATCGAATAAAATATTATAATTTCTAATATAATTCTTCTTTTCAGAGATAATTAAATTAATATCTTCGGAGTTAATAATATCTATTTTTCGATAAATATCTTTATATGAAAATTATTAATAATAAAAACCTTCCGCGAGATTATTAATTCTATAGAGTATTCGTCCGAATTATATTAATTTAATATATAAAGATTTAAATTTATATACTCCGAAGTAATATAATTATTAAAGTCTATTATTTATACTATTAATATAAAATTACTTTTTATAATAAAAACTTCGATATTTAGGAAATAAAGAAAATATAATTAATTAAAATAATAAAATAGTTAGTATTTTAATATATTAATTCGAGGGTATTTTCGAGAGTAAATTCTATTAATACTTTAAAATAATATTATACGCGAGTTCTTTAACGGGGAGAGGCCTCTCTCTTTGAAATAAATTTAATAATTTCGATATAAATCGATTTATTCTTCTTTAGCGAAGACGTTAATTTACTCTTTCTTTATAAATTAAAAACATTATCCCTCTTTATTAAAAACTTCGGTTTTTCGAAAGATTAAAAGTGTTAACTTAATTTAAATATTTATATAATTAATTAATAGATAAATATAAGGTTTTATAATAATAGTAAATAACTAAATTCGTTAATATTATAAAGACTAGGAAATAGGAATTACTTTAATACGATTTATTATCGTTTACGATTATAGTATAAAAAGTCTTTATTTCTATAAAAGATATCCGAGTTTTAAGAATAAAAATCTTTAAATAAAAAAGAGTTATTCTTATTTTTTTAATAACTATAATTATTATCCTCTTTCTTAATTTTATAATTCTTATTCTATTTCTTAAAAACCTAGTATACCGCGGTATAAAGAGGATTAATATTATAAAATCTCCTCTTTACTAATTTTAACTTTAATTCCTTACGAATTTTAATTTTAAAAAATAGTTTTATAGGAGGTTTCGTAAAATAGGAAAAAACCTATTAAGAATTTAATATATCTACTACTTTTATAATAATACGCGGAGTAAATTTAAAAAATAATATCTACTACTAAATTTAAAGTTATTAATAAATACTTTTATTTTACTAGTAAAAAAAAGGGGGGAAAATTTATTATTAATAACTTTACTAATTTCTATTTTATTATTAACTAATTTAATATTTATTTTACTTTTATAATATTTCCTAGATTTTGTAATTCTTAAAAAGTTTTTTAATATTTACTTTTTAATTTATCTCTAGTAATATCGTAGAAGATATTAACTTTAGAATCGAGTTAGTTTAAAATATTTAATAAAAATGTACTAGGCTCCGGTTCTATAATATATATACGAGATTTAAAATATATTATCGTATAGACTAAAACGAGTTAATAGAGAAATAAGTTAACTGTCTTTTTATAATAAAGAATATCCTATATATAGGAATATAGTATTCGTTCATTCTTCGTATTTTAAAGTTAATAAGAATAAATTTTAAATACTTTCTAAATATCTAGAGTTTTTATCCTAAAGAATTTCTTAAAAGTTTTAAATTAGTACTCTATACTAGTATTTATTAGTAGGTTCTTTTCTATATTATTAAATCCGGTAGTATACTAAATTAAAGCGTTACTACGAAGTATTTATATTATATAAAGTATAATATTATTTTCGTTATTCGTTTTAACGAGTTATTTTAACCGGTTAATTTAAATAAAATTATCGCGGTAATAAATATAATATTTTAAACTAATAATAAATTCGTCGCCTTCGAAGTTTAAATCGAAATATTCTAGATCTTCGAGCTTTATATATTTATTTTTAGCTAGGGTATTAATAATAACTAGTATATCCTAGATATTTATTTAAATAAGTTATTAGATAGTATCCTAGGTCTACTAGTCTATATTTATTAATAACTAAATTAATATTCGGGCTCTTAAAGTCCTAAATCTACTATTTCTTCGTCGTAGCTAGTATATAATATAATTTCTATAGAGAACGAATTCGGATAGTATAAAAATAACCTAGTAGGTATACTTTTAGTTAATAAAAATAAATCTACGAATTTATCTTTCTCGTTAAAGAATTTATTAATATATAGAATATTAAAAAAGAAGACGATAACGATCTAGTAGAGTATAATAATATTTATAACCTAGTTTTAAAACGATTAAGAATTAAGCGCCGGAATAAATTAGAATTTCTTTATTATTCTATTATTATAGTTTACTCTATTAGTAATAAATAAGAAATTAGAGTAGTAATATTAATAATAAATATAATTAGTAACTCTTTTTACGGCTTTTAGAATCTCGGATAATTATTAATATCTTATAAAAATAAAAGAAGAAAGTTTATCTACTCGTAATACGATTTAATTTTTAAGTAATTAGGGTTTTTCTAGGTTAATTAATTTAAATTATTAATACTTTTTTTTTATAAAAACGAATTAAATAGTAAAAAATTATCGATTTTTTATAAATAGAAAGTTCGCTCTTTTAGAAATAAAAAGATAATTATATATTATATATATAACGAACGACTTCGAAGGTAATTATAGAAATAAAACCGAAGATTTAAAAAGTAAGAAAATAAAGGGGGTTTTTTTCGTTTATAGAAAAGAATATAAATTTTACTCTAATTCTAGACGGGGTTTAGCCGAGCTTCTTTATTTATAAGAAAATATAAACTTCGAAAACTAATTTATTAAAAAAAGACGCGAAAATTAATAAATTAATATATCGGAAAACGAAGTTTTAAGACCGTCGACGATAAATATATAAATATCGTAGATAAACGAGACCGAGAGACTATAATTTCTTACTAGGCGAAAGAAAGAGTTTTTAATTATAGAGTAATATTCTATTAAAATAATAACGAAAGATTTAATATTAATTAATTAGTACCTAATAACTAGTAACTAATAATATAACTCTTCTAAATAAACTAATTAAAAATAGTTATATTAACGTCGTTACTATTATTTTATAACGATACTTAATATAGAATATTTAGTAAATTAGAAGTTTATATTATCTAGAAACTACGAGTACTACTTAAATAATAAATACTAAACGGACGTATATTAAACCGACGTATTAAACCGACGTATTATAATATATATAAAAGTAAATATAAAGTCTTAATAGGAATTAGATATTTAAATTTAGATAATAGAATTTATCTTTAAAGAATTTAAAGAGCTCCGAGTCTTTTATTTCTAAAAGAGACTCCGGAGTACTAAAGATTATAATATACAAATATATAATATTATAATATAAATAGTGTAATTATATTATATAAAATTTACATACCCTTTACTAGCTTCTCTACTAAACTCTATAGTAGTATAAATCTTAATATAATATAATATTTATATAAATCCTAGGTAGACGACGCTATAGATATAATATTCTACGATATATTTAAGAGAAAATCTAATTTACTTAATACTACGAAGAACTATATTAAGTATTTAAAAGTTTAAGGCTTTTCTATAAATCGTTTTAATATTAATAATAAAATTATCTTTAATAGTTAAAAAGTATAAGGTTTTCTAAAAAAAGAAGAGATTTAATAAATTTATTTATATTATATAATTTAAGCTAAAATTAGGTTATTTAATATATTTTCCGTACTTTATTTAGAAGAGTAAAAGGTATTCTAAATAATATTAGATTATTTTAATTTTTATAGAGCGACGTTTTTAGTTTTATTAATTTTTTATTAAAATTTACTTATTTACGAAGGCGTTTAATAAATTATTTTATTTAAAACTTAATATAGAGTTAAACCGCGATTTAATAATAAATATAGTTTTAGTTATATTATTTATATATATAATATTAATTCTTCGTTTAAGAAGTTTAATAATAATAATATTAAAAATAGGTTAATTAAATACGAAGGTCTAAATTAATATTACTTTTCGAATCCTAAAATTAAAAAACTCTAGAAATTCGTATATTTAAAATTAAATAACTTTATCTTTAATAAAAATTAAAGGGATAAGATAAATAATAGTAATTCTCAAAATTTCTTTTTTAAAGATTCAATCAATATTAATTATATAATAGAAAATTCTATTAAGAATATTAACGTTAATAGTTTTATTAATAAACTAGTAGAAATATCCTCTAAACTTTTAATAATATAGAAGTACTTTCTAAAGTTTATTTTAAAATAATTATTAAAGTATTATCTAAAGTACTTTTTAAATTAATATAAATTAGAGAGTTATTAAATAATAAAGTAGAATCTTAGAAATTAAGAACTAGTACTAAAAATAAAAAGATAATTAACTATTATAATCTTTACAATATTCGAGAATATAAAAGAAATTTAATTATTAAGCGCGGATTTACTTTTAGGGTCTTGAAAGTTATATTAAATAATATTCTAGAAGTTTTATTCTTAATAGAAGAAATTTTTAATAAATTATAAAAAAAAGAGTAATATGAATTATTTACTAACGAGTTAAATAATCTCGTAGATTAAGGTATAAATAAACTCGTTTTTATACCTTTAGAAGAAAGATCTTATTATTAATAATAAATATTTATATTTAAACTAGATTTAATAAAAGTATTAATAAAGTTTAAAACTCGATAAATTATTAAAAGTTTCGGATAAATTAAGAGTTTTAATTACTATAATATTTTCTTATTAATAACTAAATCTTTAGGCTAGTTAATTTTTCTAATATTAGAAATTAAATATAAATATAAATAAGAGATATATTAAACCTACGAGATAAGTAAATAAAATTAGAGAAATTGAAATAGAAGGAAAATAGAGAGAAGGAATAAATAGTATTCTAGAATAATTATAATTATCGGCTACTAACTAGTAAAAAGAGGAAATAAATTATCGATAAATTAGAGTTTTTAAATAACGAGGTTTCTTTAATATTTAATAAATAGTACTAGTAACTTTATTAAAAAAGTATTCACGAAACTCTCTTATTATAAAGTAGTTTTACTAGAGTATATATATAAACTAATTAATTAATTAATAAGAGATATATTATTTAAATATAATTTTAATCTTTTTTAAACTTTATTATATAAGGAAATTTATAGTAAATAATTTTATAAATATATTAATAGAAATAGTAAAATAATATATATATTAAAATATATATTATATAATTCTAAATAGTTATCTCGAGAGTAGTATAATACTCTAGGTACTTTTCTTAAAACTCTCGAATATAAATATATTAATAAATATTATTTAATTTTTATTTATAAAAATAGTATAATCGTTATTATTTATATAGACGATAATTTTATTCTTACCTCGGATATTTTCGATATTAACCGCTTATAGTAAGAACTTAACGAGTACTTTAAAGTAAAATATTTAGGAGAAATCTCCTTCTATTTAAATTCAAAAATTATACGAGATAATTTAAATTATATAATTTATATTAACTAAACTAGCTTTACTAACTAACTTTTTAAATATATTATTTATTTAATTATTATCGAATTACTACTTCTATAAATATTAGAGATAATATAATAAATACTCTTAACAATTATAAGGCCGTTAAATAAAAGGCGGAAATATATTAATTTTTAATAAAAGTATTATAATAACTAGTAGTTATAATAAAATTAAATCTAGCCTTTATATTTACAAAATACGGTCGTTATATTACGATAATATACTAAAGTATATTTATAAATATTTAATAGAATTATAAATTTAGAATTATATTATAATTTAAATATTCAAGATACTAGTTTAAATTTATAGGATAAATTAATATTATAGATTTATAACTCGTAGGTTAATTATAAAAATACTAGTCGTAGAATCTCTATTTATATAATATAACTCTAGAATAAATCTATTATCTAGTCGTTAAGATAATAAATATTTATTATTTTATTAATTTATAAGATAGAGTATATAGTCTAAATATATATTATTAAAGAGTTATTATATTTTAATTTATTATTAATTAAATAGATTATAATAAAGATAATCTCGATTTTATTTAAATTTAGGATAAAATAATAGCGAGGAGAGATTAAAAGTTATTTAATAATATAGTAAATAAATCTATAAATATCTAGGTAGTAATATTTTAACTATTCGTAATATTATTTAATTATTAATATTTAGCCTTTATAGACTAATTATAATATAAATATATTAATTAATCTAATTAATATTTTCGAATAAAGTCGGACTACGTATATTTATTATATTATCGAATAAAGTCGAACGGGATCGAATTATATAATTTTATAAATATAGTAATTAAGCGTTAATTAAATCGAATAATTATTCTATTTAATACTAGTATATTATCGAATAATATCGAATATATTCGAATTATATATATTTTATATTATCGTAGTATTATAATATTTATTAATATAATTCTCTATAATATATATATTCTTTAGGTCTCCGAGTATATTATTATTAATAATTAATACTTTAAAATATATAATATATACTCTAAACTCCTAGTTATATACTTTAAATATACGTTGAGTCGGTAGATAAATATAGTATTTAAGGCTCTCTAGGCGCTCGTCGAGCGCTCTAAACTACGATCGAGCCGTTTTTCGTTATATCGATATAGAAAGACTTTATAACTACGCTAAAACTATAAATTATATATATTTACTATTACAAACAGAGTTTATATTAAATAATAATAATAGAATAATTTATTATTAATAAAAGAAATAATTAATATCGCCGAAACCTTATTAATAATAAAGGTTTCTAGTTATTAATAATAATTTTATTACTCTTAATTATTTAATTAATTTATATATTTAATTTAGTAAAACTACTTTATTAATAAAGGAGTTCCGCGAATTCTTTTTTAATAAAGTTACTAGTAGCGACGACTAGTCGCTAGAAAACCCTTATTAATTAAAAACTCTAATTTATTAATAATTTATTCTCTTTCTTTATTAGTTAATAATCGTTAGTTATAATTACTTTCAAATATTATTTATCCCTTTTTTTACTTCTCTTCTACTTTTATTTTTCTAATTTTATTTATTTATCTCGGAGGCCCGACGGCCGCTTTATCGTAAACTTATTAAATAATCGGTATTTATTATTCTTTAATCGACGGTTTCTTCTTTTTCTTCTTTTTCTTTATAGGCCTAAGTATCTCGTTAAGTCCTAATAATAATTTAAATTATATTAATTATTCTTTAATAAAAGAGAATTAACGGAGTTATCCCGTCTTTATAATCTACCGCGCGGTTATATATATATTTTAAATTTACGTTAATATTCTTTTAAAGTCGTATATATTTATTTATTTTATTAGCCTCGCTCTCTCTTTAAATAGTCCCGGGTAAAATAATAATATATATTTTAAATTCTTTTTCTCTATTTAGATTAGTAGCTAGTATTATATATTATAAATATCTTTATATAATATAAGAACTCGTTTAGCCCGATTTTACTATTTTTTAATTATATTATTACAAAGTTTTTAGCGTTCTTTAATTAATTATAATAATTAAATTAATCCTCGAATAAATCTCCTTCCTACGTTAGGTTAATAGTTCGTGCGGGGATTATTACTTTATAACTCTCTTATTTATTTAATTATCGTTAACGGGCCTAGTTTTTTATTCTCCGATTAATAACTTTAATATCTTAATATTCCTCGATATTTATAATAATATTTACTTAGTCCTTTCTTCTTTTTATAATAATTATTACTTCGTATTATTCTTTAAATCCTAAAGTATAAAGTATCTAAACCTATTTTTCGAGTATTAGTATTAAGGGTATTTATTATTATTTATCTCCTCTATATTAAAGTTTATTCTAGATTCGTTTATTATTTATAAAAATTAATAAATGAATTCCCCGATTTACTTAATACTATATTACTAGGTATTCTAATTAGAGGTCGATTAATATAATTATTATTTTAACTTCGAGTATTAAGATTAAAATAATTTTAAATACTTTTAAAATTATTTTTAAATAGTTATTTTAGATAATTATTAATTTCTTTATATATTCTTTCGTAGCCTTTATTATCCCATTTAATTAATATTATATCGGAGTTATAAATATAAATATTAATCTAATTATTATATTATATATTATTTTATACTTCGCGAAGATAGCGCTCTATATCGATTTAATTATATATTTTATAGCGCGGCTCTAATTAGTCGCTTTAACTTTAATTTAAATTAAATATAATTTTTATTTTAATTTCGAGTCGATATATAGTTCTAAAATCTTAATATTTATTTTAATTTTAATAATTATATTCCCGAAGTTTACTATTATCACTATATTAACTTTTTTAGTATTCGCGATATATAGATTAATTTATATCTCTAAAGAGTAAATAATACTTTATAAATAATTATTTATTTTAAATAAATATTATATACTTTTTTCAAATTCGCGTAGTTCTTTTTAATACTCTCGTTATAAATAATTAAATAAACGTCGTTTATAAAATCTTCGATTTATACTAGTAGTTTACCTTAATTAACTCCTTGATTAATAATATATTAAAAATCTAGAAAAGTCTTAATAAATAAAGTAACTTCTATAAAATATTAGTTATTATTTTCTCTACTATATTTATTTTTTCCCCGAGTATTATAGATATAGTTTTATCTAATAGGAAGTATATTATTTAATTAATAATTAGGCTCGGTACGAGTTTTATTCGAAAATTATATAATAGTTATTTATAAAAGATATTATCGAACGCCCCCGTTATATTTAATAATAATAAATTTATTATCTTTCCCTTCCTATTCCTACTATAATTCTATATTATATATATTATATTTATAAAGATCTTTAATATAATTTTTATTAAAGATTCTTTTTTAATTCTTATTTATTATAATAATAAAAGTTTATACTTTTTTATTAAATCGTTTAATTTTCTAAAAATAACTACTTTTAATATTTTATTAAATATATCGAGGAGCGCGATTAACCTATATAATTCCAACTTTAAATAATCGTCTTTCTTCGATTTCTTAAAGATTATTATATTAATTATTTTAAAATACTTCGGGTAATATCCTTATTTAAGGTAGACCTAGAATAATTAAATAATAATATCTTCTTAAAAGCCCTTTATTTTTTATTTAAATATTAATTAATTTCTTCTTTATTTTCAAGTTTTAATTTCTTTAATAATTAGTAAAGAGAATTTATATTTTATTATATTTCCTTTTAAATAACTTTACCCTTAATCTATTTTTAAATATAATAATTATATAGTTTTGTTTTTTTTATATTTACTCGAATTCCGTTATTACTAGCCTATAATCGGAGTTATAATATAAATCTACGCGGATTATAAAGTTATTTATAACCTAGTATACTCCTCTCGAAAAAACTAATAAATCGATTATACTTTCGTATTTTTAGACTTTTTATATAATAGATACTTTTAATAATTTCAGTTTTATTTCCCTCGATTTTATTATTTCTAAAAAATAGTAGATTATAATATAGTATATATATCGCCTAGTATTATTCTAGTTAAAGTAGTAAAGATTTAAAAAGTTTAAAAAATTATATTCGCTTTCCTCCGTTAATACTTCCTTTAATAGTAGTAATATTAATAAATTATTAATCGAGGTATATTATATTAATAACGGGTTATATATATTATAAATTTTTATTTCTTTATATTAGGAGATTCCTCGACCGGTAATATTCTCTCCCTCGATTTTATTTAATCGAGATTCCTTTTTAATTCTTCTCTCTTTTAATATAATTCTTATAAAGTATAAATTACTTTTATAATAAATTAGTTCTTAATTATTTATATCGATTCTTTTATTTATATAAAAATATATACGAGTCTCTAGGCCTCCTTTATATATTAAGTAGAAATAATTAATATTATTATTATATAATTTCTAGGTTATAGGGTTCTAGTTAGGGTTTTAAATAACTATACTATCGATATTTTTAATTTATTCGTTTTAAAGTAACTTTATTATTAGTTTTGATTTTTTTCTAATATTATAATATACGACTTTAAATTAAGTACTATAATTTATCGCGTATTAATATCGTATTTATAAATTCCTCGTTTATTTTCTAGTTATTTAATAGTATTAATTCTAGCCGGTTTTTATTTAATTAATTAAATATTATTATTATTACTAAAAAGTTATTTAGAATTTAAAGGATTATTTATTTATATATTATTATTAATTTATTATTTTATCTCGGCCTCCACGCTTTTCTAAATATTGTAATAATATTTTTAATTTTATTAATTTTATTTATTATTATTCGCCTCTTTCTTATACCTTTATCTAGTATTAATATAAATTTATTATTAATTAGTTATACCTAGGAGTTTAGAGGTATTATCCTCGAAAACTTTACGAACTATTTGAATTTATTTTTTAATTTTTATCGAATTCGGTATATTTCTTTTTACTTAACTAGGTATACTTTATTTTAAAATTTATAATATTTAGAGTAAACCGCGTAGCGCTTCTCCTTCGGGCTTCTAGCGTTATATTTATATAATTAATATAATTTTAATTATATTTCGTATTTAGGCTAGTTTTTATATATTAAAACTATATAATTATATCTTTAATATTTAAAATATTATCTAGAGTCGCTAGTTCTTTCCTATTTTTTATATAATAATAGTTACTCGTTTTTTAAGAAATTATTCGTTATTAATTTATTTACCGTATCTAGGTTCGGGATTTTAAAAAGAAGTTTTAAATACTTTTTCTCACGATTATATTTATTGATTTTAAGGGCGAATCTCGGTTATTTAATATTTATAATATCTAATCCTAGATATAGTTTATAGTTATTTCTTTTCAATATCTTTATTATTATTATTTTATCATTTATATCGACTACCTCGTTTTTTATATTATAAATTATTACCGCGTAGATTTATTTTAATATCCTTATCGAGGAGTTAATACTTTTTATTTTATTCTATTACTTTTTCTAACTCCTATTTTACTTTTATTATTATATAATATAAAATAAAATTTTCTTTCGTTATTTCTTTTACTCCGATAATTAATTCCGTTATTAAATAAACTTTATTTCGGAATATTTCGATTAATTAAAAGTTATTTATTTTCTTTAGTTATTTTTTAATCTTAATATCGTTTATTTTAATTATTAATTATATAGTTTTCGCGTTAATCGTTATTATAGAGAGAGAGAAATTCGTTTCGATAATATACCTTAATAAGATAAATATATTTCTATAGGTAATATTAATTTAATTTAATATTAATAACGTAGGTATACTCTTTATTTTAAATTTCTAAATATTTTATTTTAATAGTTTTATTTAGACTTTTTAAAACCTACGCTCTTCTATTAATTCTTATATATAATTAAGAATTATTCTTAACGCGATCTATATTATTTATAATTTATAGTATATTATCTACTATACTCCTTTATATTCTATATCTTTTATAATCTTTATTATAATTATTATTAATATTTTCAATATTTTTATACCTTCTTTATACTTTTTCATTTAATTACTAGTTTTATTTATTTATTATTACGTCTTCGTCGTAGTAAAATATATTAATAACTCGTATTCGCTCTCTATTTTAATATTTTAAATCTTATCTCTACTATTCTTATTTCTTTTTATTTTAATTAATTTCGTATTCTTAAAACTTTTTTGAGTTATAAAATATAATTAATCTAGTTTTCGTTTTATCTTTTTTTTACTCGAGGGACCTTTTTAGATTTTATAATTAATAAACCGCGTAGTATATAATTTATATTACTCTTTTCTTTATTTTTCTTTTTAAGTTTTAAGACTTTTATTTAATATTTTATATAATTTATAATTATATAATATAACCGCTAGTATACGCATTATATATAACGGGTTATTAATTACGAATATAATACTATCCCCCTTCTTTTTTCTATAAAATTTAGACGTTTTTTTATTAAAATATTACTAACTATTTTAGAATTTACGAGATTTAATTAAAACTAGATAAAAGGCGTAGGTTTTATATATACTCGTGGGCGCGTAATTAAATAACGAATTTATACAACTTTTCGTATTTTCTTTTTTATCTCTATTATACCTTACTCTTTTAATAGATCTTTATATATTAAATAAATACCTAACTACCTTATAACGTAAGTATATTATCGATATAAATATTATATAATATATTAATATATTAGAAATTTTAATAACTACCGGGATCTTAAATTTAACTATATATAAAATATTAAAATCCGGAGTCGCGCGTAGTTAGAAAAACCCTACTATCGACGTAAAGAAAAAAATTAATAAAAGAATATTAAGATTCCTTATCCGGGTAGTTACTAGTAGAGTAAATAATAAATATAAATTCTATATAAAATTAATATTAGATCTAAGGATTTAAGCCTATAAAATAATTATATATAAAACTTTTTAAAGAGTAGATTTTTAACGGTATATTATTTACCCTAAATAATTTATTTCGTAGAGAAATAAAAAGAAAAGATTTAAATAGGCGCGCGAATATTTATACTAAATAATAAAAGACTAGATAAGAGTAATTTTTTCGGATAAAATTTTATTCGAGAGTAGATAATATAACCGCGTATTTATAATTAAAAGAGCGAACGAGCCCTACTACCTAGAATATATATAATACTATAAGTATTCCGGCCGTTAAATATTTATAGTTTAAAGTAAAATAATAGGCGAATAGGCTACCGAGTTTTATCTACTTTTTAATAATATTAAATCTACTACTTTAGGCTTAAACCGGGATAATATAAAAAAATTAGTTACTAGTATTAACTATATTAAATAAATCTTTAAATTATCCTATTACCCTAGTACTAGGAGTTAGAAAAGATAAAATTATACTCGATATTTATATAAAACGGGGCCGGGATTTATAGATCCAAATAAATACTATAATAATTAAAAGAGTATAGGATCGAGATATTAATATAGACTCTAGGTAGCTCTAATTTAAACCTAAATAAATATATATAAAAGAAGATAAAATAGAAGATCCGATTATATAAAAGAAAAATTTTAACCTCGAAAGATATATAACCGGCGGCGATATATAAATAACTTTAACTAGTAGAGCGATAAATTTATATAAAGTAGATATATTCTATACCTAAATAATACCGGGATATAAGTAAAAACCGTAGTTCTTTAACTAAATAATAACTCGGTAGTATTAAGATTTTAGACTAGAATAGCGTTTATATACAATTTTAATTTCTACTACTTTATATATTATTAAAATAGAAACTATATACGCGGTTTAATTAATAAACCTAGATATATATACTTTAAAATTTAACGTCTAGTTTAATCCGTTACTTGATTCTAGGCCCACGAGTATACGTAATTTAATTAAAAGTTTCGTATAATTACTTTTTTTTATTTAAAATTTGAGAGTTTTAATTTAATATACTAAATTATTTAAAAAGCGATTCCTCTAGAGAGAGAAGTAATTATTAATTATATTAAAACTAACTCTATAATAGTAGCTATAGTAATTACTAAATAATATACTAATTTTATAGAGACTCTATACGAGATAGTTATAAATTATATATTATAATTATATTTTATATTATAACTTTCGATATTTTAAAACTCTTTTTAGAAATAAGAGATTGAATACTCTCTTTCTAAATTCTTTAAAGATTAATTCTATTATTTAAATTTAAAGATTATTTTTCTATTAAAATTCTATATTTATTTTTATATTATTATATATACTCTAAATATTATAATTTAATAAATAATACTAGTATATATATTAAATTAACGACTATATATTATTAACGCGTATATTAGGGTTATATTTATTAATTTAATATATTTATTCTAGGAGCTTTCGTTTTATAATTTTAGAAATTATTAATAACTTTATTAATTTACTAAAATTATTAAAATAGTTAAAATAATTAATAGTAACTATTAATTACTAACCTAGTTAATAGTAAATCCTAGGTACTAAACGAGTTAAATGAGTAATTTAATAATTAATATAAATCGACGATTTTAATCTTAATAAGATTTATAGTAATATTAATAGGGTTAATATTATACTACTAGTAACTTTGAAGAAATCGCGATATATATTACTATTCTACTCGCGTCTATAAGAATCGTAATCCGTAGGAGTAGAATTAATATAATCTTTTACCTAAATATAAAGAAAGCGAATATTATTTATAAATATTCTTAATACGAAAGCGAACTCGTTAATTATAAAGATAAAATAAAAAAGATAAAGATTACTATTTTTTAATTTAGATAAATTAGATTTAAGTTATTATATAATATAAAAGTTAAAATACTTTTCCGTTTAGAAACTTTTAATAGAATAAATATTTACTTTATTTCTTTATTAATTTTTATTTTAATTACTCCTAGAAAAGATTTTATAAATTATATCCGATATTTAAAATTATTAATTACTCGAGATTATTCTTTATTATAGATTGGGTCTCTAGAGAAAAGTAATTAAATATATAAATAGATAATTCCTAGTCTTTACTAATTTAGTTTCTTCTAGTATAGTATTCTATACTTTTTATATTAACTAATAAATAATAATAAATTATCGTGAATATAAAGAGAGAATTACTAACTTATTCGATCTTTATTTTATAATCTAATTAATAGAACTCGAAATTGATTTTAAAACTCCCTAGACTTTAAAGTTATAAATTATAAAAGGAGAAACTTCGTAAAGTATATTAATCTCGCCGAGTAGTATTAAATAATTCTGAAAAAGTTCTTTAGTAGTTATAACTTTAAGTCTATAATTTATTATAAAAAACTAATTTAAAGAGAATTAAAAATCTATATAAATTAAATAATTATCTTAATTAATTATTGATTTATTATTTAATAATAACGGCCTCTAAACCGTGAATCGTGATATTTATATATATTATATAAATCGTATTATATATAAAGAGGGTAATTTATAGAAGTATAAAGTAAACTTTAAATACTCTAGATATTTATAAATTAATTAAACCGGGTTAAATTAAATAATATTATAAAAATATTATTTTCTTTATTACTAGGTTTATACTCTTCGTTAATATTATAATTATAATAAGAGTTTTTATTATTACTAAAGTCGACGACAATAAGTATCTTTATTATTTTTATTATTTTTATTTAATTTATCTACGATTTAGATTAAATATAGCCGATAATATTCCAAGACTAGATAAAGAATTTAATAATAATAATAAATACCGGAAAATTAGTTTTTAAGAAGATATAATCTTTAGATAAATTAGATCGTATTATAATTAAAAATAGAGAAAGATAAATAAGCGCGAGTATAAAAAGAGACTATATATTTATTTAATTTCAAGTCTAGACTAGAGTAAACTAGTAATTATATAGTACTCTATAAATAACGATAGTATTTATCTAGGGCCAATTAAAGTTTAACTAGATCTAGTACGAAATTAAAATTATTATTATTATAGAATTAATCTCTCTTTATTATTAATTAGTTTTTAATTAGTTTTCTTTTCTAGGTTAAATACACGGGTATAATTATTATAATTTTATATAAAAGCGTATTATTTAGCCTTAAATAATTCTTGTAAAAGAGATTATAGGATTCAATATAGCGACGAATAGTCGAGGAAGGGACGTTTATTTTAAAATAATATATAATTAATTTAAAGTATTTATAGAGAGAGTTAAAAGTATAGTAGTTAAAAATAACAACGATAATATAATAGACATCGCGGTATAAGTTTAAAAAAAGTTATATAATCTATTATAATTCGTAATATATATAGGGTATAAATTAATAATTCAATATTTATTAGGGAGAAAGTTAGTAATTCTTATTATATTTAATTTATATATTTTAATTAGACGCTAATTTATTCCGATTAAAATTCTCTCGGATCTTAATATACTTAATATATTTAATAGACTAAGAGATTACTTACTACTCGACGTAATATATAAATTAATAAATAGATAAGTATTTAATCACTTAGTTATTTAACGAAGAAATTAATAAACGAACAATTAAATAACGTAGTTTTATTTTTCTATATAAACTATATATTTTCTTATTAAATAGAAACTTCGTATTTAACTTTCCTTAAAACTTTTAATTATAGTTTCTAATTATAAATATTTATTAAACCCTTAATTAAATTTATTAAATTTATCTAGTTATATTTTATTTTTATACGAAGTTTATTATATTTAGATTCTTAATACTCTTTTTTATAAATATTAATTTAAATCCTATCGATATTATATTAAAATATTAAATAGAGAGTTTTAATATTTAAATACTTTTAAAAAATACTTTAAGATTAATTAAAACCCCTAGTTCTAAATATTTAAAAAGATACTAATAAACGTAATATTATAAAAGACGGGGATCGTATTAAGATCTCCCGCCTAAATTATTATTATAAAGAAGATAAGAAGTTTAAAGATTAATTATTATAACTTTAATTATTCTTCGTATTTAATAAAAATATTATACTAGTTATTAAATAGACGATTTTTATAATAATTTATATAAGAGGTAATATATAGAAATAAGTTAAACTATTTCTAAAATACTATATAAAAATAGTAAACGATATCGATAATTTATTAATAAAGCTTTAGATAGAAAGTTTTTTTAAATTAAAAACTATACTTCGTCGTATATTTAAATTATTTAACGAAAATAGTATAATAATCCGCGTTATTTAGTATTTAATATAGCGTAGATTTATATTTAATTACTCGGCGTAGTTTTAATACTACGCGATATTAATAGACTAGGATAATACTACTATTATAATAATATATCGACGAGGACTAAAAGATAACGTAAAAGATAAACTTATATAGAGAGGAGTCGTAATCGACGACCTCGATATATTTATAAAGTAAATAATTAAAATCGACGATAAACTATACGAATATATAATAGAGAAATATTATAATAAAGAAATTAACGGATAAAGACATTTAAGAGTTTATAATAATTAATATAACTCGGTTAATTATTACCGCCGTAAAAAACTTAACCCGTATAATTATATTTTAATAGAACTCGATTTTATAAAGAAGAGACTTATAAAAGAATCTTTAAAAAAGAGTAAATAATATAAAAGAGGGGAAAGATTTTATTATAGTTTTAATAAACCGGGCTATATCGCTAGGAGTTATTATTTAAAGAATATAGTAAATCGATAATAATTAAATATATTTAAAAAAGAGGTACTAGATAATATAACTAAATCTCCTAAAGATTTAATAGAAAATAATATTAAATTTAATAATTTACTAGAAAAGTAAAGGAATATTAAGGTAGAAATTATTTAAAGAATTCAAAAACTCGAAGAACTAAATAATAATAACGAGGAAACTCTAAAAGAATTTCTTTAAAGAAAGAATAAAAATAAGAATCAAATATAATTAAATTTTAATAATTAAAACTAAATAATAAATTACCTCGATAATTTCAAAACCTAGTTTATTATATTAAAAGAATAATCCGAAAAAGTAAAAAACGAGAAGAGATAATTTATAGAGATTAATTATATTTATAACAAATATTACCTACGATATTAAGAAATATACTAATTAATATATATAAACGAATATTATAAATATTATTACGATAATTTTAAAGAACGGAAATATATCGTAAAACTAGGATACGACTATAATTAGTAGAATAACTACGTTAAAGATAACTATTTATAGTATTTAATTAAGAAAAGGAAAAATTAACTCTTCCTAGGCTACGATAAAGAATAGTAATTATAATTACGAGATTAAATAAGGTATAATAAAGAATTTAAATATTATAACTAAAATAAATAATACTACTATTTAATTAAAGGATATAAATAATACTTTAAATCTAGAAAGTATTATAAATTCTTATCTTTATCGAGAAAAGACTAGTCCCTCGTATTAAAGAGAAATATAAAGAGATTATTATATTAACTCTAAAGTAATATCTATATTTAATTTAATATAAAATATATATACGGATACTAGTAAGAGATAACGAATATAAAATAGTTATAATAATAAATTTAGGAGTTATAAATAACTTTATCTCTTAAATAATTTAAGTAACTAGTTTATTTATTTAAGGAAAAAAGAAATAATACGAGCTTTAATTAATCGACGGGTTAAATTATTAATAAAAAAGATAAATTAAAAAACGTTTCCGTTACTAGTTATTATTTAGCGCTACTATAAAGAAATTACCTTTAATATTATTAAAATAATTATTTATTATATTATATTAGGAATACTTTAGTTAAAATAATAAAATAATCTAATAATTAATTAAAAGATAGGAGTATTTATATTTTCGTATATTAAAGTCGTTATTAATATAGTATTTATATATTTATGAAGGATAATTATAAATAAAAAGTCGAACCGTAACCTAGTCGAAACCTATAATATTTTATCTTCGAATAAAAATAACTTTATACTAGGATCCGACTCGATATATACTAGTTAGAGAGGTTAATAAAGCGAATAAATTAAAGTTTTTAAAAAAAAACGAACCTCTTAATATCTCTAAAGAGTATTAACGATAAAAGTATCTTTTTTAAATAAAGATAATTATAAAAGTATTATTTAAATATTAATTATAAAATTATAAAATCGAACTCGAACTAGGTAAATAATTAATATTTAGATTTATTTATATTTTATTAGAAAAAAAAACTCGGAGTACTTCGCGGGTATATTAACGAGAATTTTAAAAAGAGATTTATTCTAGAATCTAAATTATTAATAAATTATCTAATCCTCTTTATAATAAATAAGTATAAAAGTTTATAAATATATATAAATTACCGAAAGTTAAACGATATTATAATAAAGAATCGGTACCCTAAATTTTCAAAAAATTAACGAGTTATAGAATCGATTAATTATAATAAAGATATTTATATAATTAAAACTTCGGGGAGTATATAATCTAACTCGAATAAGAATAAATAAAGAGTAGAAGATTATTTTTAGGACTAAGTATATTTACTACGAATATTTAATAATACTCTTCGGATTTATTAATATACCGGTAACCTACTAAATATTAATTAATAATATTATACGAGTATACCTAGATATAACGATAATAATATACCTCGACGATATTTTAAATTACTCTACTAATAAGGAAAAATATATTTAATATATATAGAATATTCTAATTTATTTATTATTAACTAAACTTCTCTTTAAGTTAAAGAAGTACGAGTTTTATAAAGAATTAATCGAATTCCTTAAATTTATAATTAATATTAAAGATATTTATATAAACCCTAAAAAAATTAAGAGTATTAAAGAATAATCTATATTATATAATATTAAAATAATACAAAGTTTCTTAGAATCTATAAATTATAATAAAAGATTCATTAAAAACTACTTTAAGAAAACTTTACTATTAACGGATATTATAAAAAAAAAACTATTTTCTAATAAATGTA
>JAABUS010003045.1_pt1 | contig 28791 bp, 1 predicted proteins | sample 5560161 | NCBI WGS metagenome assembly JAABUS01 (sample SAMN10711885, study PRJNA513376) | rock metagenome | isolation source: Antarctica rocks | place: Antarctica: Victoria Land, Trio Nunatak nord | collected 2016-01-04
ACGAATTATAATAATTATTATATATATATAGAACGGCTCGTAGTAAAACGTAATCTCCCTCGCCGCTAGATTATTATACCGCTAAACTTTTATATATCTCGATATAAGATATACTCTAGTTTAATAACGTAATTAACGAAAATATAAGTCGATAATAAAAAAGATAAATAAACGAACCCTATTCTAATAAAAATACTCGTTTATATAGTATTTAAACTATCGAAGAACGGTTTTATTAACGAAGAGAATATAAGAAAATTCTTTAAACCCCTCCCCGATCTCTTAATTATATTTATTATTATAATAATAATATATATTATCTCGGAGTACCTTACTAGAAAGTATAAGGTCGAGAAATTTAAAGGGGAGAAGATTTAAAATAAATACTCGTATTCTTTTTTATTACCGATAAATATATTATAACTAGTTAACGAGAGTCCGTATTAGATTAATAAAAAAGAATATAAAGGGTATAAATAAATCTCGACGATAAAAGATATAAAACCCGTATTCGTAGGGTACTATTAAAGGGGGTAAAGGATATTATTAAAAGTATAGAAAGATTCGACTCTAATAACGATACGATTATAATAAACCTCGATAATTATTAGATATATAATCTACCCTTCGTTAATAATTTAAATAACGACGAATAAGTTAACCTTTCGGATAATAAACTTTAAAGTAATCTTTTTATATTAATTAGTAATATAAGAGATATATGGGTTAATACGCGTAAAGCGATAACCCTAAAATAAATTAATTAAATATTTATAATTTATCTCTTTATAACCCGTATATTTTAATACCCTTAATCTTTATTATTACCCGAACGCTGGTATTAAATTCTTAATACGTAAATTTAATAAAGTATAATTATTTTAGACCTAGTTAATTTATTATTTACGATAAAATATCGCCCCCGACTCGCTTTTATTCTTACTACGGAATCTTAGATAAACCTCCGTTAGAATAAAAGAACCCGATAATAATATAAGGGCTAAAGTATAGAGCGGCTCGCGTAAGATTTTTAAACCTAAAGAGAAGTATACTCTTAATATTATATAAAGAGAAAAATAACTAGAAGATTAGGTTACTTTTAAATTATAAGAGTTTAAGGAATTTTAGGCCGCCTTTATACTAGAAGAACCTAATCGGGTTTAATATAAAAGAAATAATATTAACTCGATTATATCGAGCGATAATAAAAATAAATATAAGATTTATATTAAATAGTTAGGGAAGAGATTACGAGTAATAATAAAATTTAAAAAGAGTAAAATTAAAGAAGAATAAAAGTAACGATATAACTTATATAAAGTCTAATAAATAGTAATATATTAGTTAAATAATATAATAAAGAAGTCGGAAAGAAGTAGATAATAATTATATATCGAATAAGATTAGTAATTATTTACAGAATTTTAATAAATATATATTTAATACCAAGCGCGTAAATTTATATAGTATTAATAATAATAACGGTAGCGGTAAAGACGGCGATTTAAATTACGACGGAGAAGTCGCTAAAGGTCAATAAAGCGATAAAAACGAAGAAACTATTAAAGTCGATAAGACTATAGATAATAATATAGATAATTAAAATAATAATATAAACTTATACGTTTAATAAACGTATTATTCTAATAGCGATATATACGTTTATTAAATACGATCTATTAATAGTAACTTACGCGTTTAATAAATATAATACTCCGACTACGATATAATCGCCCGATACAATTCGCGCGTATTCGTATTTAATATAACCGTATAAGATAGTAAATAATAACTATTAATAAGAAAAGACTACTCTTAGTAACTCTTAACGAAAGTAGGTATTAAAATAATCTCTAGGGCTAGTATATAAGCTAAATAAATCTAAACGCATTTTATATATTTTTCGGTAGAATACTAGCTCCCCGCTTTACCGATATAGTAATCGGTCATTAAATATTATCTATTATAACCGGGATACCCGTTAAATTATTAATATTATCCGAGTTATTTAAGAACCTCTAAGTCTTTAGAGCCTAGTTAAAGAAACTATTAATATTATTATATTAATTAAATAAAACGGGCACGGCTCTAAAACTATTATCGGAGAGAAAGAAATAATAGTATCGATAAATATAACTTCGGTAGCTAGAATATCTTTAGGCTTTTATATTTATTAAATAAAACGGGTACGACTTTAAGGCTATTATCGGAAAAAAAGAAATAATAGTATTAATAAATATAACTTCGGTAGTTAAAATATCTTTAGGTTTACGAGTAACGCCTTTTTTCTTAAAAGAGAGTATAATTTCGTTATTAACTTCGCCTTTACTTAAGGTCTTAACTTTAACGGTATAATAGGATATTTACTCTACGACTTCTTTTTTATATTTTAGATTTTTAGACTCGGTAATAAACCTACCCTCCTCTTTCTTAATCCTCTTTATAATATTATTTTAGGCTCGGTAATAAATTTATCCTCCTCCTTTTTTATCCTCTTTATAATATTATTTTAGGCTCGGTAGTAAACCTACCCTCCTCCCTTTTTATCCTCTTTATAATATTATTTTAGGCTCGGTAGTAATCTTACTCTCCTCGGTTTTAATTTTCTTTATAATATTATTTTAGGCTTAGTCTTAACCCTCTTTATAATATTATCTTTACTCTAGGTATATACCCTTATAATTTTATTCTTTAAAGTCGCTTTAATAGGGATCCCGGTTTAATATTCGATCGTTTTTTTTATATATAAAATCTTTAAGACTTTTTAGTATTAAACGGACTTAAGTAATAAAGTCTAGATATAAATATATCCTAGATTAATCGACGGATTTTTCTTTTTATATTTAGTCTAGGCTTTAATAATTTCTAAAAACTTTTTATATCTATTAAAAGACCTAATTCTCTTTATAGTATTAGGATGAATTCGTTCTAGAAGTTTAATATACGCGTCCTAAATAATATTATATACCTCGTTAAGATTAAAATATTTAGAGGATATAGTATAATCTTTTAAACGAGGGACGATTCTTAAAAACTTATTTAATATAAATTATATCGATCCGTATAGTCTCTTCCTCCTAGATAATATAGGGCTTGGCTTATTATTAGTATTAATATTAAATTCGGAATTAAATTTAAAAATAATAATATTCTTCTGGTCTTAGGGACTAGGCGTGATTATGAATTTATTAATTAATATACTACGAGATTAATTAAGTATTAACGGATTTAATAATCTAAAAATTAATCGCGAGTCGGTTAAAATCTTACGAATTAAAAGACCTATTTATTTTATTTCTTTTAAAAAATATTAACTTAAGCGCCTCTATTAATATACTTCTTAATTTATTATTTAAATCTTATTATTTCTCGTATAATAACTATTAGAAGGTTTTTATCTAACGACTTTAATAACTCTTTTAATTTAATATCGATATTATCCGCTTTTTATTAAACCTCGTTAATAATACGTAGGAGGCTAGACGGATATTAATAAATATTCTTTAATAATAATAAACGGGGCTCGTTTACCTTTTCCGAATATAGGCGGTTAAATATTTAGAGAGCGCCGATTATAATAAAAGAGTATTAAAGCGTTTATTATAAATACCGAGTATAATAGTATAAGGTTTATTCGAGTTAAAGAAGATATCTTCCTCTCTCCTCGTTATAACGTAGTTAACTCGGGTATCCGGATTATTTTTAATAAAATAATACCCGAAGCTATAAACTTAACGTTCGTTATTAAATATTTAAATTTATTACTAGAAAGACTCGCTCTTTTATATTTAATCGGGTTTTATTAGACCGCCGATTATTCTTTTTTTTACTTTAACCTTCTTTACTAGATTAAAAGCGCTCGAATTAATAAGATCGTTAATTAATATAAAAGTAAAGAAATTAATATAATCCTCTATTTAAATATATTCTTTTATAAGATTTCGTATAAGATTAATTAAATAGGTTTCTACTAGAATTTTTAATTTACCTTTAAAAGTACGAGCCGGCCTTTAGGGTCTTTAATTACTATAAACGTAGGTTAATTACCTTTATTCTATTTAAATTCAGGGAGTTTAATTAAACCTAAAATTATAAATTAATTTCTTTTATTCGAAGACGTATACGGATAAATATAGCTTAATAACTATTAAAAAGTATAAGATAATAATTAGTATAATATATAACCTATAAAGAAATAAAAAAGTAAAGGTTTTAAAAAAGACGAATCCGAGGAAATAAATAAATTAAAGTAAATAAAATAAAGATCGATAAGAGGATATTTAATACTAGAGTATTATATATTTAGTAAGATAAGGCTCGTTATTACTACGGAGTATATAGTTTAACTAGATCTCCGAGGCGCCCTATATTCGTTATTAGATAACGAGGATACTATCGTATTATGAATATAAATAATAGTATAAATAATCTAGTTATATTATAATTAGATATAACGAGTAGTACTATAATATAAATAAGTAAAGAGAGAAAGATAAAAGGTATATAAATTATTTCTTATTTAAATAATTATATTCTTTTTTCATACTCGTCGCTCGGTTATACGAGGTTCTTTACTAACTCCCGGCGTTATTATATTCTTTTAAAATTATTCTTATTTAGGGCTCCTAAAAATTATAATATTCCGATAATAATTTAATTATGTGTATTAATACTCCCTTAATACTTAACTCTAGACTTTTATTAATAACCTTAGTTTTCTACCGTATCTTTCGTATTAATTAAATAAAGGAGACGTATATTATACGATTTATAATTGAATAAACCCGTCGACGTTAAATCTATCGAGATATAAAAGATTAAAAAGGAGATTATTAGCGCTACTATTAATAATAAAGAGAATATACGATTATTATTAATATTTTGATTTAAGGTTATTTGCCCTTAGGGGGGGTTATGAATATCGAAGAATATTTGATTTAAAGATAAAGTTCTAGACTCTAAAAGATATCTTAAGAGTAATAATTATTATAAAGAGGTCGTTATATTTAAATAAAGAAATAATAAATAATTTAAATATTTAAAAAAGTACGAGTATATATGAGTTAAGGCCTCTAGTATAACGAATATAAATAAATAAAAATATTAAAAGAAATAAAGTAAAGATCGATAAAAGGATATTCGGGGTAAAAGTAATATATATTTAATAATATAAGATTTATTATCGCTACGGAGTAAATAAATTACCCGAATTTTAGGGCGCCTCGATTATAATAATTTCTAAAAAGAGCGACCCCTTCGACGTAGCCTCCCTTTTTATTTTTAGTTTTATAAATAACGAAGACTAAAAGGACCTATTTATTTTCTACTTATTAGAAGATATTATAGACGTATTAATACTAGATATCTAGAAAGTTATTAATTTATTAGTATTAGCCTTTAACGGTATAAATATTATAAATAATTATATTAAAGAGTATAGCGTAGACGGTACGCAGTAAGATATTAATAAAAATATAGTGGAATTCGGCGATTTAGAGTCTAATTCTACCGTGAGTGAATAATAGCGCTATATTTATTATTAGATAACGAAGTTAGGCTTAAAACGTTCGAATTTCTTCGATTCCTTATTCGTTTTATTCGGCGTAGATATACTTCTTAAGGGTAACTTCTAGTTTAGGGTTAACGGGGTTATAATAATTATAATTAACTAGAAACGTAGGAGGGGGGTTAAAAACTAATCTAGTTTATTAAATAATATCTATTATAACTTTAATAAAGGTATATAATAATATATAAATTTTAATTATATCGTAATTAATCGAGTAAAAAATAGTATAATAATATAAAAGGGTAAAGGTAAGAAGATAAAAGGTAGATAAATAATCTTTTATTTATATAATTATCCCTTTTCTTTACCGTTTATCCGTTTAAAACTTTATTCGGGGGAAGACTTTCTTATCGGAGTACTTTAACGGGAGGGGGAAATATAATAAAAGTATTTACCTTTAATCGTTAAACTATTTAAAAATTAATAAATTTTCGTTAAAAAGGGTAATTACCTTCGAGCTATTATTATATAATATAATTTTAACGACGTCTTCGGATTTAATTTTTACTTCGGGTTTATATTCGCTAGAAAAGATACCTCTAAAGAATATCGAGGCTTTAAATAATAATTCTTTATATATACCGAAACTCTTAACTTCTAGGCCGATATAAACGAATATAATTAAATCGTAGTTAAAATTATAAATAATCGTTAATATTATTTCTTATACTTTAAATAATATATTTACTCTATAATATCCTTTTTACTCTTTAACTCCTTAGATTCGGTCGTTATAATAAACTCCTCTCTCTTAATCCTTTATATAATATTATCCTTATTCTATATATTCGTATTTATATTTTATTATTCGTTATTATTCTTATCTCCCTGCGTATTATCCTTCCTCGATAACGAGTTAGTTATATTAGTCCGTATAACGATCCCGCTCCTACTCGTAGTATTCCCGAATAAAAATCCTATTAATATATTATATATATTATATTAAGGCGCGCCTAAGATTAGGGTATCCATAGTCTTTAAAATACCCGGTCTTAATATACTACTAGCTTAGGAGATAGTACCCGTATTTATATTATTACCCCGGTTATTTAGGATTTAATATCTTTAATTATAATAAAGTAATAATACCCTTAATTCGTTTTTTCGATTTTATCCCCGAACCCGATTCGGGCGATTCGTTATCCGAGTCGGATAATAATATAAACGATTTAGTATTTAAGTTAGATAATAATATAAGCGATTTAATATTTAAATCGGATAGTAATATAATTTAACTCGGATTTTATTCTTTAAATTACTTTATTAAACCTTTATTCTTATATATTTTTTATTACGGCGACTAGTAGAAATCTCTTTTCCCTATAATATTAATATCTATAACTCTTTCGTCGCTTTATATTTAATTTATATATACGCCCTCCGTTTATAATTTAAATATAGATTTCCTCGGCTACCCTCTAACTCTTTATAAAGAATTTAATATTATAAATAATATTATATTAATCCTAGTTAATAAATAAATTAATATAAAAGAAGTCTCTTCCCTTAATCGTTATAGGTACGAGATAAATACTTCGCTCGATATTTGGTAATCCGTAGAACCGCCGATTACCTAATATTTTAGGGTTAAGAGTATACGATAAATACGATTTTTTTATTTTTATTATTTTATAAGACTCTTAGACCTACTTTAAGTATCGATAATTAAAGACTTTTATAAAGGTATTTTATAGACGAGTAGGTCGTTACTTTTAGTCCCTTTAACCTAAATCTTTTATTTTTATAATAATTTATACCTCGCCTACTAACCTTCCTTCTTATATAATAATAGGGTTCGTTTCGACCGATTTTTATTCGCGTACCTATATATTATCCCTACGCTAATTATAATAGTATAGTTTTATATTTAGTCTATAGACTATTATATTTTTATAAAGACGACTCGGATTAAAAGAGTCCTCCCCTAATATCTTCTAGTATATTAAGTTCTTATAAATATAAATTAAATAATTATTAACCTAATTATAGTCTACCTCCCGTTTATTAATTTCGGTATTCGGTATTATTAGGCCCTATATAAACGTCTTTATTTAATTCGCTTTAATGAATATAACTAGACCTTCGAGAAAGCCCTCTAGGTTAAGTATCTTCGTTATATTTAATATTATATACTAATACCGAGTATCGTATTTATAGATTTACCGTAAAGTAATATCCTTGTTTACGTCCGTTTATTAATTTAATTTATCGAGGTATAAAAGAACCCCGGCCTTTATAATCTTCTTTTTTTTTTACCTTCTCTTTTAGTTAAATAGTATAAACTCTATCTCCCGATACTCTAATTTATTCTTTATAATAGTGATTTTAATATAACGAGCGTTATACTCTATTATTTACTCTTAATAATTATTATATTTATTCGTTCGCTCGTAGTAGTTTTTTAATAACGTTAGATATATCCTCTTTATTATTTAAGTACTATAAGAGTCCGGTGGACTATATTATCTAATTATCGGTATTACGTAAATAAGGACGTAGAATTTAGGGAAATTAAAATATAGCTCGCCCGTTTTTTTATTAATCAATTTATACTTCTTAAAGACTTCTTTTAAGAGATTAATTTTATTTAATATTATATTTATATACCTAAGCGTTTCTTCGTTATACGAACGATATCTTATAAATATAATAAAGTTAATAATCGCTCGTCTTATATATAATATTTCCGGTACTTTTTCTAATAGTAGAGGGGTAAATACGGGTATAATTATTTATAAAAATTATTTACTTTCCTCCCCCGTCTATTAATTAATTTTATTAAAGTTTAGGAAACGCCTTAAATTAGTATATTTAAATACGGCTCGAAATCGACTATCGAGTAGAGTTTTTATCTCTTTTTTTATTCTATCTTTTTTAACGTATTAAGTCTATTAGTTTAAAAAGTAGTTTATTAGCCCCTTTACTATTAAAGTATATAATATATTAAATATTTAAATCCCGAAGATATTAACCGCGAAATGACCCTCCGCGAAATTATAATAGTTATATATTATTATATCCGATAGCTATTTAGGCGTATTCTTATCATAGATCCTTTAGATATATAATTATTCTATATATTACTCCGGTATCCTTAAAGAATATAAGACCTTAGGGCGTAATCGCTCGTATTTATTCGATAGTACTAAATATACCGGATAATATTTATTACTTTTAATAAAAGTAATTAAAACCTATTCTTTATAATCGCTAGGTATAGAAGTTAAGATCGGATAATATCGTCGGACTAGTCCGTCTATATATATAATATAAATCCCCTTCCGAGCGTACTCCTTAAGTACTTTAAAATCACGCGGTTAATATAAATAAATATTAATTATAATTACGATTAACTTACCCTCTACTATAAACTCTAAAGTATAATAATATACTTCGGCTTTCGCTTTATTATAGATTATTAGTATTAAACTAAATAATATTATCTCTAGCCGAGTTCTTACTCGTCGTATACTCCGTTCGAGGTTATTAATAGTAATATAGACCGGCTAGGCCTACTAATCTCCGTAGATTCGAGATAAATAAATTTTATTTAATCTTATTATTACCGGTACAACGGTCGAGTCGTTAGGTAATTTATTTTATATCTCCTACTATTAGCCGGCTATATATATCTTATTAATAATAAAATTTATATTAAGATTTCGCTAGTATATCGGTATATAATTAAGGCTTGAATTAAATAATATATATCTTAATAATATTTTTATAATGGATATTATATCGAAGTAGAGGATAGAATATATTCTAGGCTCGTTACTAAATTTATTTATATAAACCTAGAAAGTTTACCGGACCTAGTCTTTATCGGTATTACTATATTTTATATTAAATAATTTGGTTTTTAATAGTAGGGCGTTATCGAAATTATAATATCCGTAGAAGGGTCTTAATCGACGGTTTTTAAAAAACTTATCTATAAAACCGCTAGAGAGTCGCGCGACGTATATCTACTCGGTTATTATATAGTTTACTTTTAATCCGAAGGGATCGTAATTTATACCCGATTCGGATAATTACTCGGATAAAGACCTTAAGCCTAGTATATTTTTTTTTATTATTAACCTCCCCGTACCTCGCTCCGGTAAATATTATTCCACCGATATAATTATTAAAGACGATATTATACTAGTACCGCTTAAAGCCGTTATAAAGATTATTTATTTTATTATTTATATTAATACGTCCTAAGGATAATATATCTTATAATTCTCCGCGTCTTAAAATATTTATTCTATAATATCGTTATTTATATAATTATTTAATATATATCGTTTTTTTAAGAAATACTTATATCTTTAGCCTAAAAGCGATTTTTATTATTAATATCGTCCTCGTTCTTTTCGTCTATATAAGTTAGGGGCTCTATAGGATCTTTATAAAAACGCGTTCATTTCCTACGCGTTTAATTAAGATTATTAAATCGGTCTTTATATTATAATAAATACTTAGAAAGACCGTTACTATTAAGATATTATTTCTTATAATATCGATACTATCGATTTATTCGTCCTAATAATAATATAATTTAAATTCCCTTTTTTTAATAAACTTATCGATAAGGTAAAATATCGATTAATTTAAAGTCCTTATATAATTAAAATCTAAGTACTACTCGTTAATCGTCCGAAATATATATAAACTGCGTAGTATATTAGGTTATTCGTATATTAGGTATATTAGACTTCGAAGGTAGGATTTAGTTTTTAAAATATCGAGGAAACCTCGTAAGGTCTTAAAGATAAATCCTTAATATTAAATATAATAATTAACTAGTATAGCCGCAGTAATAAAATATTAATATTATAAGAATATTATCTAGTTTAGTATATAAAAGAGTGTAGAAAAAAGTCGTATATATTATTCTATCTATTTAAACGAGAAAGAGGCCAGATTAAATCTATATATTAAATACTAAAATCAGGGAAAAGGATCTTTCTAAAAGTCTATATATATTAATTAATAAGTATACGAGAGTTACTTTTTAATATTAAGTTTATAAAAGCCCTTATACTATCTCTTTTGCCCTTTATCGGACTTTTTATAAAACGTATTTACCGTTAAAACGGGATAATTACCCGTTAATATAAGAATTCCTCCGCTTAATAAAGATATAATATATTAATTTATCGTATCCCTAGCGATTATACTTAATAATTATAGTATTCTCGATCGTAGGTAAACTCTACCGCTTCTAATCTAAAATATAATATAATATTAACTAAGAAATAATTATGGCCTAAACTTATTATTATATTTAATAATAGTTATAAACCGTTAATAGTACTAAAGTATAGACCTATATAAATATTCCGATAATATAATATTTAGTTAGAAGTAAATAGTCTTTCGTATTATTTACTTTATTTATTTCTCCCGTTATACCTTTTTTTATAGTATACTAAGTATAATCTTAATTAACTCGGACGTTTTTTATTATCCAGCTACTTTTAAGATTTAAGAATTTATAGAAATAAGAGTATTAACCTCTAATAATAATTTTATAATAGTTTAAATATAATAATAACTTTATTAATTACCCGATCGAATATAATTCCGCTCTAATAAATATTTGGTTATATATATTATTAATTCGTATTTAATACACGAACTTAATATTATTTTAATATCCGTTTCTAGTTATTATTATTTTATTATTCCTCGCCCTCTTTACTTTTATTTAAACCTAGGATCTTTTACTTTATTATATTCTAGCGTTATAATAAATAGGATCTTATAAATATTAATATTAAGTTTCGACGAGTTTAATATTATCGTTTTAGCGCTACTAGTTATAAAATAAATAATATATTTATTCACTTTATTTATTAAAAGTCGATTTATACTCTTTATCTATCCTTTCGCCCCCCTTATTTATTAATTATATCTTATTATTTTTATTTATTAATTATACTTTACCCTCTTTACTTTAATTCTTATTAATAATATTTATTTTAATCTCGTTTTCTAACGTAAATAGATTGTTTACCGTAGTATTATCGAATTTTAATTTCTATATTAATATCGGTTTAAATAGTCTCCGATAGAATATTAAGAATATCGAGCTCGGTTTACGATATACGCCGAAATTCTTCGCCGTAGTTAGAATAGAGCTAGAGAGGAGAATACGAGATATAAAAATATTAAGTAAAACCTTCCGTAATAATAATACTAAAGTTATTTATTATTAAATTATCGATATTATTATCCTTAGTCTTAATTTATTTAATTATTCTCTCTTATTTTTAAATAAGGGGATATAGTAGTTTTTATATTTAATTAACGAAAATACTACTAAAGTTATAAACCGTTAATTTAAATAAAAATCCGAGGAGTTATATAAATCCCCGCGTTCTAAAGTTAAAAGGACCGAAGACGATTACTCCGAAGGTAAACTTTATATAAAAAATTATACCTCGCCCCCTCGAATATTTAAAGATCCTACGACGATTCTCTTTAAAATCTTATATAGCCGTAATAATTAGATCCGATTTATTCGATTTAATATTATCTTAAAAAATAATATAAAGAATTATAATAAACCGGTATAATTCCGGGTTAATTATACTAAATTAATCGATATCTTAATAATAAAGCGCTTTTAGGACGAGTAAAATAATTTATATTAAAATAAACTCTAGTATTCTACTCCTAGTGAATATATAGATATTAATTATAACGAGGACCTATAGGATATACTAGTTAGTACGTAGTAAGGCGGAAGTCTTAAATAACCCTTTTATATTATATATAAACCTCTCCGTTAATTAAGTTATCTTATATAATAATCGAGATACTAGTTAATAGAAATACTAATATTAATAAAAGGTACCGAGTTTATAATCGGCTAATATATTTAAGAATATTATAATCCTCTCCCGCGAAGAGAAAAGACTTAGTTAAAGAGGTCTTCCGCTTTTATCGAATATTTAAAGAAACTTTTTATATTACCTCCTACCGTCTAGTAACCCCGTTAAATAAATCCGCCCCCGCTTTCTCCTATTAAGCGAATTATAACCCTTATCGATATATTATCCGATGATAATAAGGAGGAAAAAAAGGCGCCGAAGGGCTTAACTATTAATTAATTATATTAAACGAGGGACCCGTCCTTATATAATATTAATATAGGGAAAGTGACCTCGGCGAGGGTCGCCGAGGTAGATATAATATCTATAAATATAAATAAGCGGGAAACTTTATAAGTTCTTTACCCTTTATATTTCGATTCGTTTATAATTTATCTACTCCGTAGTTTTATTATAATTAATAAAGAGGACCGACCTTAATAAAATAATAAAACGTAGATATTTATAGAGTAACTATTCTAGCTAAAACCCGGTAATAAATCTATTTATAATATATATATTATACGAGGGTTAAAGCCGTAGAAAATAATAGATAATAAAATAATACCTCCTAAACTATATATTTATTAATTTTATAATATTATTTAGAGAAAGCGGCGGGCTAGTTATTACGGAGGGGTTATTAACGATAATGATTTAAGATTTAATAAAGTTCGTTCTTAACTCTAGGTCTCTTTTAATAATATTATCGAATCGAACCGTACTAATATCCGATTCGATTTAGATATTTAATATTTTCCTTAACTTTATTACCGAATATTAATTTAATTTATATTACTATTACTTTAACGTTTAAAAGAAATTTCGGGATCTCGAAGAATTTAAAGAATCCGTTTATTACGGTAAATATCTCTTTTTATATAAATTATAATCGTAAGCCGACGGTGATATTTATCTCTCTACGGGTCTACTAAATATCCGTTACCCTTATATATATAAATATAAAGATACTATTATTTATCTTATATAAGGTATTACCCTAGTCGTTATTTTAATAAAAGTAATAAAGAATTAACTAAAAGAATAAACTAAATAAATTAATATAAATAATAAAAGTTTAAAACTCTAGTACTTCTACGCCTAGGCCAAAAAAAAGTATCTTAATATTAATATTTAGCGATTTACCCCCGAAAACGCTAAACTATTATATTATAAATCGGATAGAATTGTAAAGCCTAGTTAGGAAAGAATCCTACTTATATATAACCCCGCTTTATATAATATATAGGTTAAGAAGATTTTAAATCGACTAGATATTAACTTTAAATATAATTTCCGTATAAGATAAATCTTTATAAACGAATTTTATAAAGTAAAGATTAAGACGGGTACCGCCGCTAGATTTATCCGAGAGATTAAATAAAATATTAAAGAGCGGGTTCGAAAGAAATTCCTTAAAGGTAATTTTAAATAAACCGAATTAAATAAAATACGTAAATATAAATACTAGTAGAGTTTACCTTTTATATAAGGTTTTTTAATAATTTTATAAACTCGTACCTTAAAGGACTACGCGGTTATAATTAAATTAATTAAATAACCGTAGTAGCCTTAAGATTCGTCCACCGAGTATATAGTATTTTATAAAGTCGAGGAAATCGGTTAAAGAATAACGAACTTATTTATTTATATATACCTAAATAAGAATATAGAAAAGGCGGTTATAAATAAAATAAAGGTAATTCTTAATTTTATCGAAATTAAACGAATATCTTTTATTAAGAATTTCGAGGATACGGCCGAGTTTATTAAGTTTCCCTCTTATAAAATAAGATAAGTCTACTACTCTATTACGGATACTTAACGAGAAGAACTCTATAAGGAGGAGTTACGAATTAATAAAAAAATATAAAAAAAGTATTAAAGACTTATAACGACTATTAGAGCGGCGGGTAAAAAAGTATTTATAACGATTACTAATAATTACTTTAGAAAGATTTATAAACTTCGCGCCGCGGGAGTAATACTAAATCTTCTAATATTTACTCGAACTAAAAATCTAATATTAATAGATAGGGAGTTCTCTATAGATCCTAAATATAATAACGGTGGACCCTATATAGAGTTCTTAGAGTTAGAGGGGAAATAGAAGGACTGGAATAAATATTTATAAAATAATATCTACGCCTACTATCTCGATTATCTTATTAAGAATACGCCCAAATTATTAATATTAAAAAAACTAATTAGTCTACTCGGCCAGGATATTTATAGTAAATTAAAGAGGTTAATTATCTTTATTAATTTACCCGTTATTATCTACGTTATATTATATATAAGTTTAAACTTATCGGATAATATCTAATATAAAACTTATATTAATATTTATATAATAATTAGAGAAATACTACCCCGGCGAGTCTTTATAATATAATTTATCTATAAATTAAACTAAACGGGATAAAGAATATATCTAGCTATTTATAAAAAGGGATAAAATTCGTTTTCTTTTATTTATTAAATATATTCTTAAGACTAGGGTAACTCTAACTCGTACCTTCTATAATATTAATCTCGATATAGATTAGATATAATTCTTCGATATCTAATATAACGGGCGGATCACGCGCTTATCTTAAAAAAATAAGAAAATATATAATTACTACTTTATTCTAGATAATAAGAATTACTTAGACTAGATAGTATTAGATAAGTAAATAAGAGATAATAAAATAAGGAAATAGGTTTACTTAATAATAAGAAAAGCGATAAGAAAATCCGATTAATATTAATAATTAAATGAAGAGGCGTTACTATAGGGGCTTTTTCTTATTATCGGTAAATTAAATACTTTATATAACTTTTCTCTAAACTATAAATAGAGGTTCTTTATCGCTTTTCTATAATTATAGGCTTAACGAGCTTTACCTAAGTTTAAATTAAAATAAATAATATAATTAATAATACTACCGTTTTATTTATATTATTTTAACTAGATACTCTAGCCTATACCGATTAATATCCGGTAAAGATATTATCTTTATAATACCTCCGTTATTTAATATAATACTAAATCTCTAGATAAAGCGTTTATACTATATATTACCCTAGTACACTAAATAATGGACCGTTCTAATATAATTAATATCCTAGTACTCTCTTAACGACGAGGTCCAAATCGATAAGACATAAAGTAATACTATATTTATATTTATTATTAATAAAGAGCTCTTATTAATAATCCTTACTAAATAATTAATAGATATAATAAATATTTACTAGTATCTTTTCGTACTTTCTATAAACTAAAGATATCTATCCGAGTCGAACGAGTCGATAATATATTAGTTATTATTTAGTTATCCGAGTCGGATATAATTTAACGTCCGACTCGATATTCGTTAACTATATTTATATTAATATTATTTAATAGGCTTGGTAGAGTATTTAATATAATACCTACCTAGATATTATTATTATTTCTTATATATTAACGTCGACGTCTTTATTTATAATATCTTTCTTATTATTATTAATATCCCTATTAATACTTAATAGCCTATATCTTTATTTATATTATAGAAGACCTTTACGACCCCGTTATTACTATCTCCTCTCTACCCTTTCTACCTCTTATTAAATTCTATATTAACGTTAACCCTAGGAATTAGACGGTCTCGATTATTTCGTGTAACCTTATAATTAAGTAATCGTATTATAAGGAAATACAAATAGTATTAAAAAAAAATAAAAAAAATAAAGGTATATTATAGGCACGTCTTTAGGGAGTCTTAAGAACTAGGTTAAATTTAATAAAATACTAAGATAATTAGATAAAATCTTTCCCTCCGTTTTTATATCTAAAATACCTTAACTCTAGCTTAAGAACTATAAGTTAAAGATAACTAAAAAGATTAATAATATATATAATTATTATTATAACCGTAGACGGTGTATTATATTATCTTTTTTTATTAATAACTCTTTTTATATAGCGCGCCTCTTTATTTTTAACGAAACGGGCTTTTATATATAATTAACCTAAATAACAGTCGATATATTTTTCTTCGCGTTTAAACTCTTAAAGGAGAAGAAGCCTTTAATAAATATTATATTAAATAAAATCGAATTTAGGATATTTAAAGAGGTCCTCCGCGAAGATAAAGTCTATAATAACTCTATTAATAAAATTATATATTATATCGGCGATAATAATATCGAAGTTAATTACACTCGTAAATTTAAAGTGGTTACGTTATAAATATATAAAAGAGGCGAAAATCCTATTTTATTTACTATTAAAGTATATATATAAAGTACGTAATACTTTATTTTAAATATTAAACCCGCGTAGGCTAATTCTAATATAATAAATCGGCGTATTTATATAAAATATTGAATATTAGGTATATTATATATTTAAAGTTAATATCTATCCTATTTAATATATACTAGTCGGCCACGCCTCCTTATTTACCCTTTTAAATTAAATTGTTAATCACGTTATTATTTTTACTAGTAAATCGTACTTTAATTATATATCTAGCTCGGTTTAATTAGTTATTATATAATAAATATAAATTATAATCCGCGCTCGTTATTATTTTGGAAAGATGGGAAGGGGGTTCTTTTTATAAATAACGAGGTACTAATTATACTACCGCCGTATTCGACGGTTATAAATTAAATGGCGTATCTAGTTTTATTCGATTATACTTCGGCCGATACTCTAGCCCGAACTATAACGAATCTTAATTTATAAAACTATCGATATTTATTCTAGGTATTTAAATTAACCTATACTTTTATAGTTTATTAATTATATCTTATCTTCTTTATTTATAAATTATATTTTATACTCCTTATTTCTTAACCCTCTTTAATTTTATTTTAATTAATTATATCTCCTTTAATCTCGCTTTCTATTATAAATAAGTTATTTATTATAATATTAACGGATCTTTATTTTTATATTAAAATCGGTATAAATAACCTCTAATAAAATCTTAGAAATATCGAGCTCGGTTTATATTATATACCGAATCTCTTCCTAGTAGTTAAAGTAGAACTAGAGAAAAAGAATATAAAAGTCATATATCTAGAGTAGAAATCTATATAATATTAAAATTAATCTTACTCTTCGTTAAATTATTAACGATATTATTATTAATTTTAATTTATTTAATCGTATTCCTATATTTAGAAATAAGATAATACGGTAATTTATATACCTACCTAATAAAATAACGATTAAATCTACGACCCGTTAAGGCCTTAAATAAAAATCCGAGGAGTTATTTAAATCCTCGTATTTTAAAGCCTAAAGGACCGAAGATAATTATTTAAAAAATAAACTTTATATAAAAAGTCGCCCCTCGCCCCCTCGAATATTTATAAATCCTAAGTCGATTCTCCTTAAAATCTCGTATAACCGCGATAATTAGATTAAATAGATTCGGTTTAACGCTACCGCGAAAGATAATATTAAAAATAACGATAAAGTAGTATAGTTCCGGTTTAGTTATAATAAAATAATTTATATCTTAATATCGAAGCGCTTTTAGGATAAATATAATATTCTACGTTATAATAAACTCTAGTATTCTATTTATAATAAATATATAAATATCGAATATAACGAGGGCCTATAGGATATACTAGCTAGTATATATTAACGCGGTAGTTTTTAATACCCCCTTTATATCGTGCGTAGGCCTCTCCGTTAATTAAATTATTTTATTTAATAATTAAGGCACTAGTTAATAAAATTATTAATATTAATAAAAGATACCGGGACGATGATCGGTTATTATATTATAAAAACTTATACTCTTCTCGCGCGAAGAGAAAACGTTTAGACTAAGAGTATTTATATCTTTTTATCGAAAATTTAAAAAAGCCATTTATACTACCTCTTACCGTCTAAGAATATCGTTTACTAGATTCGTTTTTATTTTTTTTAACTAAGCGATTTTAACCCCTATCGAGATATTTTTTAAATTATAAATTAAGCGATAAGGAGAAGAAAGAGGCGATATAAAATTTAATTATTAATAAATCGTATTAGACTAGGGACCCGTCCTTATATAATATTAATATAAGAAAAGTGACTGCGGCGAGGGTCGTAGATATAGATATAATATTAATAAATTAAGATAAACGGGAAACTCGGTAAATTCTTTACCCTTTATCTTTCGATTCGACCGTAATTTATCTACTCCGTAGTCTTACTATAATTAATAAAGAGGACCGGCCTTAATAAGAGGATATAATATAAATATTCATAAATAAACTATTCTAATTAAAAAGCGATAATAAGTCTATGAATAAATATATATATTATATAATCGTTAAAGTTGTAAAAAAGAGTAGATAATAAGATACTAGCCCTTAAACCAAGTATTTATTAATTATATAATATCTTTAGAGAAGGCGGCGGGCTTCCCGTTATAAAGGGGCTATTAATAATAACGATATAAATTTTAATAAAATTCGTACTTAACTTTAAGTCTTTTCTAATATTATTATTAATTCGGATAATATTAACGTCCGAGTCGACCTAGACGTTTATGATTTTTAACTCCCGTATTCTCGAATATTAAAGTATAGTATATAAATATAATTCTTTCTTTATTAAAGGGTTTAAGACTCTCGAGGACTTTAAAGACTCCCTTTATTATAATAAATACCCTCCGTACGAAATAAAATCGTAAATAAATTAAGAGATCCGTCCTTTTACGGACCTATTAACCTTCGATTACCTTAGTATATATAAAGATAAAGACGCTCTTCTCCTTCCTAAAATAAATATTACTCTTATTATTATCTAGGTAAAGATTATAAATAACTAGTTAAAATAATAAACTAAATAAATTAATATAAATACTAAGACTTTAAGACTTAGATACTTCTATACCTATTCTAATAAAATATATTATTATATTATTAATAAGCGACTTATTTATATAAATATAAAGTTATTATATTATAGCCCTAATAGAGTATAAAGCTCGGTAAGAAGAGTACGATAATTATTTATAATTTCTATTTATACGAGATATAAATTAAAAAAATTATATAACGAGGGTATTAACCTTGAATATAACTTCCGTATAAAATATATCTTTATAGACGAGTTTTATAAAATTAAAACTAAAGAGGGTAAGGCCGCCGAATTTATTTAAAAGATTAAATAAAAGATTAAAGAATAAGTTTTAAAGATATTACCGAAGGGTAACTTTAAGAAATCCGAATTATATTAAAGGCGTAAATTAATATACCGCTAAGATTTACCTTTTATATAGGGTTTTTTTATAATTTTATGAATTCGTACCTTAAAGGAATACGTAACTATAATCGAGTTAATTAAATAACCGTAGTAATATTAAAATCCGTCTACTAAATATATAATACTTTTTGAAATCGAGGATATTAATTAAAGAATAATGAACCTACTCGTTCGTATATACCTAAATAAGGATATAGAAAAGGCGGTTATAAATAAAATAAAAGTAAATCTTAATTTTATCGAAATCGAACGAATATCTTTTATTAAGAATTTCGAGGGTACGGTCGAGTTTATTAAACTTCCTTATTATTAAATAAGATAGATCCGTTACTTAATTATAAATACTTAATAAAAAGAACGTTATTAAAAGTAGTCGCGAATCTATAAAGAAGTATAAAAAGAGTATTATAAAATTATATTAATTATTAGAGAGGCTAGTAGACTATCGTTTATATTAATAATTAATAACTACTTTAGTAAAGTTTATAAACTTCGTACGGTTAATATTATACTAAACCTTTTAGTATATACTCGAATCTACGGTTTAGTAGTAATAGATAACGAGCTCTCCGTAAATTCTCGGTATAATAATAATAAAGATCGTATAATATCCCTTAAATTAAAGGGAAATATATAGAGTAGAATAAATATTTAAAAGATAGTATTTATATTTATCGTTTTAACGAGTTTATTAACGCCGAGTTATAAATCGTAAAGCCGTAGGTATATATAAAGTTATAGTTTATAAATAAATACCGGTTTTAATTTACTCGAGATTTTACCTTTAGTAATTAACTCGTTACCTCGCCGCTACGCTAGGGCTTTAGGGGTATAAGTTAATACTTTAATTATATATCTCCTTCGGCCTTAACTAAAACTCGTAATAATATTTATATAAAAGTTAAAGAAATACTACCGCGGCGAGTCTTTATAATATAACTTATCCGTATATTAAACTAAACGGGACGAAGATTATATCTAGTTATTTATAGAAGAGAATAAAATTACTTTCTTTTATTTATTAAATATATTTTTAGGATTAAGGTAACTTTAATTCGTACCTTCTATAATATTAATCTCGATATAAACTAGATATAATCCTTCGATATTTAATATAACGGGCGGGTCACGCGCTTATCTTAAAAGAATAAAAAAACGTATAATTACTATTTTATTTTAGACGATAAGAGTTACTTGGACTAAAAATTATAAATTAAATTTATCCTTCCTAAAATTAACGCTTTCCTCTAATAGATCTTAAGTTATAAATCGAATAATTTATAATTTATAGACTTAACGTTTATTTTCTTTATAAAGTTTATAACTCCGCCCTTTATATTTAATATAAATATGATATTATAGGCCGATAACGACTACCGATAACTAGATAAAATAATAGATTAAAAGAAACGATATAAATTAAAGATTTTTATATCGTATTTACTTTTATACTTATTTAATATATAAGGTACCTTAACGTTAATATACGATAATTACCCTAAGAATATATATTATATATAATATTAAATTAATATAAAGGCTAAATTCGGTTTAGATATTAATTTAAATAGTATAGTTTCTATAATTTAATACCCGTTATTAATAGTTATTTCTAGAATACCTACGTTCTTTTATCGTCTACTTAATTATTATATTTAATAATTATTTATAGTTTACTAGCCGGGTATACTAGACGTTAATTCTTCTAGATATAAATAATATATAATATTATAACTATTAACGACGTAGAGGTCGGTAGAGGAATAAATAATTATATTCTTTATAACCTCGTTTTCGCTAATAAGTAACTCTCGGTAGAAGGCGTCGTAATATAACGAATATAATTTATTTATAAATTTTATAGTATATATAGTATCCGATTCGGATATTATATTAAATAAAAAAATGGTCCGAGTAAGACCTAAAAGAGAAATATATTATTCGGTTAATATTAAATTATAAATATTTTATTCTCTTTAGCTTCTACTTTATTTATATTATATTATACTTTATTAAAAGTATAGGACGCTAAATACCTTATTATCTAAATATAAATTCTTTATAAACGCTTTTATATATATTAACCTATTTTTCTAGTAATATAATTATATCTTAAATTAGAAGGAATAAAAGAGAAATAATAAATATAATCGAAAAAAAGTTTCTTTAGACTATCTACTCTTATATATATCTAATATTATTATATTCTAGTTTTTAGATTTATTATAACGATTACCCCGATATTACCCCTACCTATTATTATATTTATATTAATAAATTATAAGGATCGGATTTAATTAGTACCTCGCGCCGTTTACTCTAGCCCGGATTTCTTTTCTTTAAATTATTAAGACGCTCCCGGCGCCGTATAGGGTAATATTCCGTTAATTCGTAATATATTCGCTAGTAAAGGTTCTCTTTATATGAATAATCGTAGATAAAATAAGGATTCTAATTATCGTCGAATAATATAAAGATATAATTTAATCGCTAGGTTTAATAGCGTAGCTCTACGTCCTATTAATATAACTCGAAAGCCGGCGGTATAATATATATTATTAATATATTATATTATATATAAAGGGTCCGTTGCCGGATATAATCGTCGATATTCGCTTTAATAAATAATATTTAAAATATAATTTAAATCGATCCCCTTAATAAACCTAACGTATATTCGTCGAGGTAATAAAAAAAAAAAGGACTTTAATAACTAAAGAGATATAGATAAAAATAATTTAAAGATATTATATCGTAGGTAAATTATTTTATAATATAAAAGAGAGGTAGGAGGAGTTAGAGGTATAATAATTCGACTCGGATCGAATTTCGAGTTTAATACCGACGAGACCTTAGCCGACTCGGTAAATTTTTATTCGACTCGGTTAAGGATCTCTAAGTTAAACTAATAAAGATAATTAAAATAATACGATAACGACGCGCTAAAGAAAAACTACCTTTTTTTAAAATTTTCGCCCTCTTTTTATCCCGGATTCTAAATAATCCCTTTATTTATTTTTATATATTATTACTAAATAATAGCTTCACGCTATAGATTTCTAATAAAGTCGATTCGATATAATAGATAAATAACGGGTAAATCTTAATAATAATAAAAGGTTAAAAATCGAAAGTTATTATAAAAACTACTACGGCGAAGGGGTAAGCTATAAAGAAAACGAAGAAATAAAAAATATATCTAAATATACGACTAGATAAAACGACTATTAATATAATAATATATTAAGTCCCTTTAAAGAGACTATAATAAAGGTATATAAAATAATAACGACGAAGGAGGTAGTATAAAAGGGTAAAGAAAATACGTAAAAAAGAATAATTATAATTTCGAGGATATTATCGATATATTTATAGATAACTAGGTAGTCCTTTCTAAAATAATAATTAATATTAATATTAATAAGTATTCTTCTCCCGATAACCTTAGCCCTAAAAAGGACCGCCTATTTATAATCGTTATTAAAGTATATTTTCTTAATTATACGAAATATATACGGCTAATAACTCTTATATAGGAAACGAAATAAATAAACTTTCGAAATAAAAATTATATTATAACCGTAAATTATATTAACTCTCTTTTATAAATAGGAGTTAATATTATATTTAATAGAAGTAATCTCGGTTATTACTACTAGATATTTACGGCCTTAATAATTAATTGTAACTTTAGAAAAAAGGCGTAAATCGTCGACCTTTATCGAACGTATATCGGGTATATTAATATACGGAGAATAAATTCCGATTACGAGAGGAGCCCCTTAAGAGGGCTTCGACACGAAAAAGTATTTTTTAAATTTAATAAATAATACGATAAGGACGTATTATATTTAAATATAACTAATATATTTAATAATATAATAACGAAGTAGCTAGGTATCGTTAAATAAAGATTATTCTTTTTAAATTAAAAAGCGACCGGTATAAATATCCGAATAAAAAGTAGTTACCGAGATTAGGCCTATAACCGAATATAAATAAAAATTAACGAAGGGGCTGAACTTTAAGAAAAGAGATATATTATCGGTAAATTTCTCTTAAATAATTAATCTAATAATAATTAATCTCTATAAATTATACGAGGCGAGTAGTAGTAGTAAAGAAATAACGAACCGCGTTTATAATATAAACGGTAATAATAGGGTAAAATAAAATAAATATTATCGTTCTCTTTTAGTCGCTGTGCTCTAAAGTTTAAATATATTATACCTAGATATCCGCCCCCTTTATATCCTATACTTATAATTATATCCGATATTAAATATAGAAATAAGAGCGATAAAAGTACTATATAGGCTTTAATTTCGACTCTTTAAAATAAGAAACACCGCCGTTATAAAATAGAATACGAAAGCTTTAAGATTTATTAGTATATTATAAATACTATTACGCCTATATTTTTTTTAAAGATTATAAATAGTAACGACGTTAATAGCTTAACGCCGTGGCTAGAATATTATTATATAAAAGTAAATAACTTTATGACTAGGATATTAAAAGAATAGAAAGTTTTATTTTAATATATATAAGAGCCGTAGGTTCTAGGTTAATTATATAACTCGGGCGATATCCCTACTCCTAAAGAAATATAAAAGGTTATAATCTCTACTTTTATATATTACCCGTTATATATTAAATAATAATTAACGATAACGTAACTCCTAGATAATTTAACCGACTTTAGAAATTAAATAATAAAGAAGATACGAAGTTAGGTTTAAATAATAATAGAATACCTAAACCTAATAATAAAGTAGACTAAGAATAATACCTTGGACTATATATTCGATCTACGGTTTACCCTTCCGGATCTATAAAGTAGTATAAATACTATTACCTCTTATATCCGAATAAAAGTTTATTATTTATAGGTCTAGTATAAGGGTCGCTTTTTAACGCCGCTTATTATAATAACGATATATCGTATATTCTTTTATAATAAGATAAGCGGTATTAAGTTTAGGCGGTATTATGAAAATATATAAAACTCATTACCTACTAGTATAATTATTCTTATAGTAACGGCGCTTTATTATAGGTTTAAAGAATACGAAATAAGATACTATATTATTAAAAGATAAGACGATAATAAAGTTAGAGGTAAGATAGCCTTTTAAGATATAAATATTAATATTTATACTAATAGATCTTCGAGTTATATTCGAATAGGTTACGAGAGCGTAGTACGAGTAAAAAGAAACGAAGGCACACGTCGTTATAAAAATATTATATAATCGTATAATAAATATTTATAATAGAAATATATATAGTAAGGACTATTAATAGTCGGTAATTAATTTATTTAAAGAATCTCTAAAGGACTTAAAAAGTAAACTAGACTTCGTAAAAATAATTATAAAAATATAAATAAAAGATATTATTAACTCGTTACTCGATAATAATATTATTAACTCGCTACACGACGGGGATACTATTAATTTAATTAATAAAGATAATAATATAACCTAAGAATAAGGGTAAATAGCGGGCGATATAGTTTCGGTATATATAAAGAAGATAATTTATAAATATTACTAGTTAATTTTAAATATATAGGCCGAAGATATACCTAATAACCCGGTCGTTAAGGAATATTAATCGGGGGAAGAGGAAGAGGATATATTTAATACGAAAATTACTAATATTAACGGCGATAAGAATAATTTCGAGATTAAAGTATAATAGTTATAAAGTCTTTATACCCTTTTAGACTAGATCTACCTTATCGCGGGGTTATAAAATAAAGAATAACTATAAAATAAAAATAATTAAATCATAGACGATAAAGCGAAGTATAAGAAAATGAAATAAAGGTAGTTAAAAGACGAGTAAATAGTATATTTATCCGTTAATACTATATATAGGGAGGATCCTAAATAACGATTAAATAGTTAACGCGGATAATAGTAAATAAATCTATATCTACTATATAGTAATATTTAAAGAAGAGATCTGAGCCACTTATTTATATAAACGCGAGTATATATATTTACTAGGAATCCGCCGGGTTATAAGAATCCTTTTATATTTTAAGATTATTCGACTCGGATAATACTACGTATATAAGTAAATTATTAAAGCCGTCCGAATTAAATAAATTTAAAGTTAAGAAAAACCTAAGGGAGTTATAAAATCTAAATAATATTAAATACTCGTAAAATATTTAAAGACGTAACGACTAATAATTTAAGTAATTAATAAAGTTTATAAAGGATAGTAAACTTATATTACGAAAGTTATTAATATATATATATAATAAACTAGAGTTACTAAACCTATTAATAATAAATACTATTTATTAATAGGACCCTACCTAGACCCCCGACTTACTAATCCTATTAAACCTCGGGTCGGTATTTAATATAGAGTTTTAATACAAACCCGTAGACGGCTTCTAATAGAGCTAATAATACTTAGAGTATATTAATATTTACTTTTGAGATTTACCGATACGCGCCTTATTATTTATAAACTAAGGTAGGCGCCGATCTACTTTTTTAATATAAATCGCGAGGATCCTATACGGATATAAGTTTTATTTAATATTATTAATAATACCCTAACCTATTTCTTACGATATAATAATAAATATATAAACGGCCGTTACCTCTTATATTAGGACTTCCTAGAGTACTATATCTACTACGATAAACGGGGCGAGCGTCGATAAATATTATATAAAAGAGGTCGTACTATTAGTTATATATATTAGTATAATCTTATATAGGGCGAGAAATATTATATACGCCTTCTATTTATAATTATCCGTAGGCCGCGTAGTTTCGACGATTTTTATATAATTAATAATTAATTCTACCCTTTTTTCCGCGTTATTTATATCGAGTTACGATTATTAGAAGACGACGGCGAATAAATTAATTATTTCTAGGAAACTATTCGGTTTTCTATTAATATATCGTTACGTAGCCTTTTTATAACTACGTTATTATATAAAGGTATTATAGATCCTCTCGCGTTATAGGAACGTTTTTATATTAATATCTACGATAATTTACTTTATTATATCGCGTAATTTCCGTTTATACCTCCTAATTTTATCGATCTATATCTAGATTATAGGCTTTTTCTAATTAATAATATATTATATATTTACGATTTATCCTTTATATTCTTTACTCTTTCTATATTATTTTTATCCTAGGCCGATAATACTTAATCCGGCCTTTTTACGGCCGAGTTAAACTACGATCGTAATTATAAAACTATATTATAGGAGTAGAAAGTAACGTAACTAAATATTAAATAATACTATATATTTAATATTATTATTATAGTTATATCCGCGTTCTTTATAAATTCTTATTTCTTTTTATATAGTCCTACTAGAATAGGGAAGACCTTTTTATACGAGTATTTATATTATTACTTTCGCGCGCGCGGTAAAGTTATTCTATATATAGTATCTACGGGTATTATAATTATATTATTATTAAACGGGAGGATTTCTTATTCCTATTTTAAAATCTTAATTATATATATATAGATTTCGATTTATACGATTCCTTTATAGTCCGATCTTATTATATTATTATACCGTATTATATTAATTATCTAGGATAAAGTTTTTATATAATATAAAAATAATTTCTCGGCGGTTAATACGATATTATATAATATCTATAATAGCGAGTAACTCTTTAACGGGATTCTAATAATTTTAGATAAGAATTTCGTATAAACTATATTAATCGTCTTTTAAGGAAATCGTATTACGTAGATTAATATTAATATCCGTAGCTCCTAGATCTGGCCCTTCTTAACTATATTATAGTTATATCGGAATATACGAATCTATACCGGTTAAGATAACGTAGCTTTTACGAATTAAGTTAATTATATATTATACGATCCGAGGTTATATAATTTAATATCGTTACTACCAGTCGTTACGAATATTTTCGAAAATATACGGGGATTTATCGACTAGGTTTTCCCCCCGTATAAATTTACCCGGGCCTATATTAATTTAAGTTTTTTTTAGAGTCGGGCGATTTTATACCCTCGAAACGATATAATAAAGATATTTAATTAATAGATCTTTAAAAATATATACGGGTTTACGCGAGTCTTTTCGTCCTATAATTCTACTTTATATAATAAGAGAGCCGAGATAAGCGAGTTAAATACGGAGTTTTTATAAACCCTAAAGCCTTCTAGGTTCTTTTAATTTTAATTATTATTTAAAGTCGGCGCTCCGATTATATTACTACGGAACTTATATCTATAGGAAGGGATATATAATTATACGCGGCTAATCGTTACCCGGTTATATAAAGACTATATCGAGGGTCGTATTCTCGGTAGGGCCTAGAACGATAGGATCCGGTTAATCCCTCGGGTTAAATTAACTAGTAAAGAGGGTAATTATCCCTAAATATTTATATATAAATAATTCCTTATTCGGCTTTATTTCGTAATAACTATTAATAAATCGTAAGGTTAGTTATTATCCGTTATAAGTATCGACCTAGAAGTATCTTATTTTAATTATAAATAGCTCTATATCGTACTCTCCCGTATAAAGAATATACGGAGGTTTATAGTTCTATTTCTCCCCTGTACCGGTATATATACCGATAATATAATCTTTCCCGAGGTACTTTTATATAATAATATTCCATAGATTATATAAATATATAAACTCTAATTATTAAACTATATTTATTATAGATTTAAATCTTAATTCGAATTATTAACTCTTATTATATTATTATATATAAACTCGAGTTATTAATTATATATTTTTTTAGATATAAATATTTTCTTAGAGTTTTTATTTATAAACTCTATCTAAAAAATAAATAAATAACGTTTTAATTTTAATTAAAATAAGTTAGTTAATTATATTCTTTAATTTTTTTATTAATAATTAGAATCTATATTTATATATCTTTTCTTATATTTATATTTATAAATAATATTAATTATTCACGATAGCCTTTATTAATAAAAAATAATAATAAATAATAATATTTAAGATATTTATAATAATATTTTTTATTTGAAATTATTATTATAATATTATTTATTATTCTTTTAATATATTAATCTTTTTCGAGTATTTA